>ERZ842401.546-NODE-546-length-55156-cov-9.294006_pt1 | contig 55156 bp, 89 predicted proteins | sample MGYA00521270_ERZ842401 | MGnify/ENA primary metagenome ERZ842401 (study PRJEB31892, sample SAMEA3878208) | bioreactor metagenome | biome: Moose rumen | place: Sweden | collected 2011-10 | study: EMG produced TPA metagenomics assembly of the PRJEB12797 data set... | reverse complement strand
ATAGAAATAGATTATATAATTATATAATTATATATATTATAAATTATTATTAAATTTCCATTCTATGAAAAGATCATTAAAAAACTGATTTACACTTTTACCAGTTTTATCTTTTATCAGATCTTTACTTCCGATAGGTAAATTAATAGCTACTCTATCAAATTTCTGATTATATTTGTTTATAGCCCTTTTAGTATAGTCCGGAGTTTTACTTTTCATTTTATCACTTCCTTTTCAATTTTTTTATTTGTTTAATTATCATATCATATAATTATATAAAAATCAACTTATATATTCTAATTGTACATGTTAACCAAACAATTGATAATTCTATTGTTTATATTTCGGTTATTATATAATCATGTTATATAATTATATACATATATTGTTTATATACTCGTTTTATTTGTTGATTATTGCTATTGCTTATATATTCAACTTATATTAAAATAGACTTATCAAAAAACAAGGAGTATAAAAAACATGAAGGAACTGTTAATTGAAACTTTCGGACTTTCGGAAAGTGAAGCGGAAACTGTTATAAAAGATTTTGAGAAGGAGTAAAAGAAATGAAAAACAATAATATTTCTATCGAGTACGGGAAAAAAACCTATTTTAACGAGTTATTAACGGAAAACAAAAAGATTTTTTCGGGATTACATGCGGCTTTTGGTTATGATTTTGAATTACCATTTCACATAATAAAGATTGAAGGAAAGTACACTATCAATCAGATCTTGAAGGCGGCTGGTCAGGCCGGATGGACTTATACAATTAAAAATGCACTTTTTGCAATCTTTACAAAAGATTGCAATTGTACCTGGAATAAAGATTTAAGCTTCTGCACACTTGAATCTGAAAAAACGATTGATATTAATCATCGCTATATAGATGGGATTGACCGTATAAGTCACAAAGGCACTTTTAACGATATAAGGAAAAAAGATGCTGCAATAACTTATGTGATTATTCAGAATAAGAAAATGTTATCAGTTCCAAACAATAAACCGGAAATAGATATAAATAATAGATATAATGCGACTTCTGTTATCTATTCAGGAAATACCCGTTATTATTACAGGAAAAATATTCATAACATAGATTTATCAGACGGAAACAAGGAATATAAATACCAGTTCCAATATAACGGATATATAAACAATATATCCGACGTTATAGATAAATCAGGATATATTGTCATAGCTAAAAAAGAGGATCTCAAAATGAGATCTGCAGCTTTAAGACTTGACCGGCAAAAAGCTGTTGTTGATGCTATCGACTATAGCAAGGAGATAACAGAACTTGAAGAAATCATAACTAAAAAGCGTACACTATTAGCTGCAGAACTTGCCAATGCTATAACATATGAAGCATTGGAAGGTATACAAAAACAATTAACCTGGTATAATGACGGATTTGCTGCTGCAGTTCGGAAATTTGAATCTTTTAAGGCAAGTGTAAACGGCAAAAAGTACCGCAATGCAAATGAAGTTAATATAGACTATGCAAACATAAAGGAGTTGTTAGCATGAAGTATGAAACATTTAACAGTTATTACATAGCTTTACGGGGAAAACATTTCCCCGTTTGGCTTGCATATAAATTAGCTTATAGGAAGGCGGTTACATTATGAAAAGAATACAGGATTATTATGATTCCTATAGTTTAGGCTGGATACTTGATCACGGCATCCGCTATGATAATGAATCAGGGCATCTGTACTTGACAAAAAAAGAATATAATCAGCTTCAATATACCGGCAAAAACATTGACGGAACTAAAAAAACAATGATGCTGCCATCCATACACGGATCTATGCTGATATTTGAACATAGGCATTTTACAATAACAGATTAAAAGGATGTGAGCCTATGTTTACAGTAACAATGCTTAAATTAATTTTATGGTTGATGGAGTTATCCATCAACCTAACAATAGAATTAATGAAATTAACTATTATCGCTATAGGATATCTATTTAAATTTACAATTGATTTTGCATTAGGTTTAATAGCCGGATTTCAGGCAGAACGGCAAAAAGTTGCAGAACTCGAATTGCTCAACCTGGAGATCGAACAATTGCAAATTGATATAGAGGACTCAAAAAGCAAACAAGCGGAACATGAAAAGCGATATAAAGAAGCTGATAAAGCCTATAAAGAAGCTAAAAAAAAATGTAAAGATTTAGGTATTGATTAAACTTTATCCCGCCGGTGGAGCCGTGGTATTCAATTACAAGCGGGAATTATAGCAAGTGTTCTAGATCGGTATGAAACACACTTTAAAGATGACCGGCATCGAGTGATTGATATTACCACTCCTCAAAAAGATTAATATCCGGCCCGATATAAGCTGTTATTATATCTGCAGCATATAAACATAATCTGAAAAAAGGAGTACAAAATGGATAATACAATTACCAGTTAAAATATACTTGTAACCCGTCAATGCTTATATAGAATTTCCGCAACTTGTTAATCATAGCATTGTAACATGTTCATATTGTAAACTATAGTCACGGGCCCGGACTATAGACTTGTAACCCGTCAACCCTGCAGCGAACTTGTCAAAGGGTTATAGTTTAACCGATCGGCATGATATCGGATTGATTCTAGATAAAATCGGATCTCATGGAAAAAAGACTATAACCTAATGGCAAGGGATATAAGATAAAGCGATAAAACAATTAAATAAATACTGTTATCAGCTTATCAGGGTATATTATACCCTTTTAAGCTTATTGACGTTATACAAGACTATACAAGGCAATTATATGTTGTACTGGTATAGCCTTTATTAATTTCCTGCTGCAATTATTATCCTATGAAATAATAGCAATATATATAAAAGCCCGTATAACTCAATATAATGCCCTTTTTACGGACTTTTATATTATACTGGTATAAAATAACCATGAAGCCATAAAAGCCATTTAAAGGCCGTTTTAAGCGATATTAAACGACATTAAATGATATAGCCATATAAAGCCATATAAGGCTATTTTAAGCCGCTTTATATTAAAGTGGTATTATTTACCCTATGAAGCTTTAAAAGCCGTTAAAAAGGCTTATATAAGCGTATAAAGCTATTATATTAATTAAATACTATTGTTATCCGGTTTATATGATATTTTGATGTAATGCCAGGATAGAACCGGCCCGCCCAAAACCGAACATTTGTGCGGCTTGTATAAACCGAACATTTATTCGATTAGTCTAAATACGAACATTTGTTTTTTATTGTTAAATTTTTAACGAATAAAAATTTTTTCCGTCCCTTTTCCGGCAAAGGGGGGTATACCCTTTAAAACTTCATCGCGTGTGTGTCGGCATGTAAAGCTGCTGAAGAATCCTTATTCGGAGAAAAAATCTCCAAATAAGCACTCATTTTGCAGAAAATCTGCAAAATAGCACTTTAAAATGTCAAATATTGCTATTTTATTTTGCATCCAACATCATCCAACATCATCCAACATTATCCAACATTATCCGAAAAGTAATCAAGAGGTAAGCAAAACAAAAGTCCCGAAAGACGTTTATTTTACTGGGTTTTTGCTATTCTCATATGGGTGCTTTTCCCATAAAAACGAATTTTTTGTTGATAAATTTTAGTGCCGTAAAATAAAAAAATCCCCATAATCGGGAATCGAATTTTTTAAATCTGCACTTTCTGTTTCGGAAATGCAAACCGTTTTACACATTTTTGCAAACTTATTTTTCAAAAAATGCAAATCATTTTTTTTCTAGAAAAATGCAAACTATTTTTTTCTCAGAAATTGCAAGTCATTTTTTTCTGGGAAATTGCAAGTCATTTTTTATTTTAAAGTCCTGGACCTAAAAAAATGCAAGTCATTTTTTGTTTTGAAATTACGCACAGGAAATGCAAGCCATTTTTTGTTTGAAAAGCTAAAACCTTCATACGTCCACGATAAGGCACTTTAAACGCATTTTAATTTTTAGGTGGAAAATTGGTCGGCTTAAATGCTAAAATCGCTAAAAAAGGCTCTAAATGCTCTACAAGGCTATTCTAGCAATTTACTGCTACTGAAAATAAAAGAATCGGCGGAAATCCGTCCTCCTTTTCTCGAACTTTTGTTTGTTTTTGATTTGATCTTTGATTTGATTTTCCTTTTCCCACTCACGGATTAGGAATTAAAAACCTAGTATTTTCAATGCTTTTCAGGCACGACTAAAAAGCAGATAACGGGAATCGAACAATCAGATACATGCCCGGAACCGTTGATTTTACTTGATTTCCTGATTTGCAAGTGATTTGATTTCTGCTTTTTCAAATCAAAATGAAGCATAAAGGCTACAAACATATTACATGAACTCAGGAATACTTGATAATACTTGCCGTTTCCGGTCAATGCTCCTGCGGTTTCTATGGTAATGGTTTTCCGTAGTCAGAATATCGGAATGGCCCATCTGCTGAATTATAAGCTGCTTATCAATTCCGCTGTCAAGAAGGATGCTGCCGTAAGTCTTGCGGATTTTATGCGCTGACTTATGGTATATGCCTAATTTCTCATTGATGCTCCTGATTCTGGTATTGATTGTCTGGGGACTAATCCACTGACCGTCATTTCCGCAGAATACAAATTCACTTTCAGGATTAAGTCTGCCAACTTCATCAAGTACCCATAAATATGATTCAGGTATGACTATAGTCCTCCATCCCGCAAGGCTTTTCGGAAAGTCCTTTATATCCCTGACATACTTGCCGTTTTCCATATAGCGTGTCTGCGTATGTCTGACAGTGATAAAACCGTCACATATATCACAGTGCCTTATAACAACAGCTTCGCCTACCCTCATGCCTGTAATGAACATGAGCATGATGCAGAGGTTGATCTGGTCTTTATGTTCCCGAAGATAGCAGAACATTTTTTCTGTTTCATCTTCGTCATAAACTTCCTCGATATCCTCATGCATCGTCCGTCTGAAGCATAGTTCCGTAACATCCATGTTTGATATAACAGTTTCAATGTTGATGTTTGTATATCCTTTACGCTTTGCGTACTTAAAGATTCCACGGACTATAGTTTTGAGATTGCCGAACTGTTTGGAAGTCATGTTATACTCCGGTATTTGTTCCTCAAGCCATTCGATAAGTTCAATCTCCGTGAATGTTTTTATCTTTCTTCGCCGCAGCTTTCGGAAGTATTTGTTAAATTCAACCCTGTACCTGTCGTATGTCGATTTGCAAATCCTGTTCAGCGACAGTTTCCTGTCAGACCATGCAGTAAAGACTTCATGCACTGTCGGATTTTCTTCACGGTTTTTTAAGTGATCGACTATCAGATCTTCAATCTGCACTCTGGTATTCCGTGTTCGTAAAAGCCGTTTTCCGGTATCATCGTCTATGTAAGTATTCCATTTGCCGTTTTTGCCCTGCCAAATGACATGATTATGCTGGCTTAAATATTGCTCCTTTCTCTTTCGTTGCATTATGTTTTGGATCTCCGCCAGGTTTAACATATCATTTTCAATGGCGAACGTCAATAACTCATTTTTTTCTGCAAGGGGCAGCTTATCTGCCCCCTGCAGTTCTTTTTTATCCTTCAATGCGGCTTTCCCCTTCCAGAAATTCCAGATAAGCCAAAGTCATTTTTTTACCGAACCTTGCGAGTTTCGGATTTTCCGCATACTTGTCATAAAGGCTGCTCAAGTCCTCATATGCTTCTTTCCAGTAATCACCGTTTTCAGGATTCCAGTACTTCTGTACCGTTTTCCAGAAATCCCCGAACCAACTGAACTCTGCGGAATCTTTTGAAAATTTTACGCTTGCCATTAAACCTCGCTTTCCCACGGCGGCACTTCATTTATGTCAGAAAAACCGTCCGTGTCTTTGAAACAACTGAAATCTTTTTTGTAATCATCATTTTCCCCGTAAATGCGTTTTGACCGTTCATCATACCTGACTGTCCAGCCTTTTGTATACGTCTTTCCGAAAAGACGGTTTTTAGATACTTTCAGCTTGCGTGAATCATCGTCAAGGTCACCTTCCCTCTCATACGATAAAGTAGTCATGGCAAGATTTGATATATCGGAAGAACCTGCAACCTCGTCATTTATGTTTGTGCTGAAATTATTTTTCCGCTTGTGCGCTACCAGAAGTATGCAGACATTGAAATTCCTTGCAAGATTAGCAAGCTTTTTTATAAACCTGCTCTGCCGGTCATACTTGTCATCACCTCTGACCGCTTCAAAGTCAATGGCAGTCATGAGGTTATCAAGGAGTACAACATCGCATCCGTACTGGTTTATCATTTTTTCAGTGGTCTTAATAAGGCTGTCATGTTCTTCCTCACCGTTTAAATTGCCTGTATCGTATAGCCATATATGCTCCCTGTACCATCCTGAGATTATATCTTTGTTAACTTGAGATATGTTATAGCCTGAATCCCCGAATCTATTCTGGTAATCAAATACATGAATACCTGCAACCTGAAAATCCATCCACGCTCTAAACAGGGCATTAGGCAGCTCACCCGAATAACAGAAACATTTATGACCTTTTTCCCTTGCATTGACTATTATCTGGCTTGCAAGCGTAGATTTCCCCTCACCGGCCTTTCCGGTAATAAGGTGTATGCCGCCAAAAGGCAGACCGCCATAAAGGAGTCTGTCAAGGTCATGTAAACCTGTTTCAAGTTTCCTGACCTCAAAAACATCAAGGGCCTTGACTTCCGACAGGTCAATGACATCTTTTATCGGCACTGCAACCGCATTTTCAATGCACTTTTTTATCTGCTCTTTCCCATACTTCCTGAGAATGTCATTTGCATCTTTGCAGTCCAGATAATCCTCTTCTCTGACATGCTTTACCGTTAATGCACTGAATCTTTTGTGAATATCATTAAGTAAACTGATCTGGCCTCTTTCGTAATCTCCGAAAACGATGATCCGTTTAAACTTGCCATGTATCCAGTCCCAACAGTAAGGTATCCAGGTAAAGCCGTTTTTCCCGAATGGAACTGAAACGCAGTTGTCATATCCGCACTCGGCAACCGACAGTGTATCTATCTGACCCTCGCAGATAATCAGAGTATCCACCTGCGAAAGTTCGGCCTGCTTTATGCCGAACAAAATCGGCTTACAGTTTTTTTCGCACCATTCTTTTCCTAATTTCTTTTCAGGGTCAGGCATCGTATTTCGGTATTTGACAATCTGCATGTCATTTTTTTCGTCATAAAAAGGAAATACAATGACATTATCATTGTCCGACCGTACAGTAATCTCATATTTTTCTGCAATCGCCTGAGAAATACCTCTTGATGCAAGATACTGTATCGCTTTTGGTTTAGGAACTATAGGCTTATCACGTTTCTTTAACTGTCTGTACTTTTTCGGCTTGTAATAGTTATCTATTTCAGTTCCGAGTGAAAAATCAAAGTCACGGCTTAGGGTAATCATGTTTCCGGAAACGCTGCATGATGATCTAAGGCACTTAAACTGTCCTGTTCTAAGATTGATTGAAAAAGTATCTTTATCGTTACCCTTACCGCCTTTGCAATAAGGGCATTTTGAAAACGTCAATTCATCGCCGTGAGGTTTAACTTTTATACCCACTTTAGATGCAAAGTCAAACGCATCCGATTGTTTAAATTCATAAAGCATTATTAAACTTCTATCAATGTTATTGTTTTCAGATATCTACCTTTAGGTAATATCTTACGTCCAGATATATCTATTGCAGAAACACATTCAACTTCATATTCAGCACTTATGTCCTTAATAACGCAAGTAGCCGTACTTCCATCTGGTAAAGTAATGATATAATATTGATTATTGCGTTGTACAATATTAGGTGCCGGTGTGCCGCAATATTCACAAACATTTCCTTTTATGACCGCACCACATGATTTACATATAGTCATTATTATCTCTTTTCCTATATAATATTTTCATACATCTTTCGGTGAATATACTTCACATACATCAGTATCGGAAGGGTTCAATCCTGTAATCCAAATTGCATCACCCTCAGATGCAAATGCAAGGCAGATATAACCTCGCATCGGTACATGATCGACCGTACCGGTAGGCTTATAGTCAAACTGCGTCAGCTTCAGGCACAGGCGGCAGTTCTGACAACATTCTTTCAACATCTTCAATTTCTCCTAATATCTCAGGGAAAAATCCCTTCAGCCATTCCGCAGCATCTTCATGTCCGTAATTCTTCAAAAGATTATAGATGCTTGCAAGGCTCGCCCTGGTATCTGTATGCCGGTCGTTGGAAGTCTGGACTTCTTCGACGAGTTTTTCATCAATATCCAGATGATACTTGTCATTAAGTTCATTTGCCAAGCTGACAAAATCATCGTATCGGTATCCGAACTCATCAACTGTATTAATCCACATAACCTGCTTGTCAAATTGTTCCTTGAACCTTTTCAGTCTGATTTCACCAAATCCGAAAGAGTCATGCAGTGATTTAAAAACCACGGTAACATAAGTCGCATAGACCTTATCAAGTAATTTATTAAAAATCCTGTCAGTTTCTTCCCTGTCGATTTCAAGCTGCATCGGACACGCTTTTCTGAACCTGATTTCCCTTTCAAGTCCTTCTATTCCTTCACGGCAGACAATATCATATGCCCTTACTAGACCGTCCATTCGGTACTGCTGCCATTTATCAATTTTTGCCATGTTCACTCCCTCATTTACGTTCCCTTATGATATACTCTTGAAACAAGAGTGTTTTTTGACTTAAAAATTGTTTCACATATATCCTCATATGATTCCGAAATATCGACATAACCCTTATCATATCTGCCATCATTCAAATAAATTTCCGTAACATCATAACTGTCTTTTGTGATATACAGAACCTTATCAAGATTAATCAGTACGGGATTACCATCAGTGTCATGCAGTTCAAGCCAGTTCATGAATCTTCACTTCCTTTCTTGTGATAATTCAGAAAATCAAAAAACTTCTGTAATGCTTTTTCCTGATTCTTATTTGGTTTATCAGATTTTGTTTTTGCATCCAGATGCAGGTCAAATAAGTGTGATATCTCTTTTGATGCTTTACTGTAACCAGATTCAATGCCCTGTCGGTAACCTTTAATCGGTTTATAATCCAATGCAGCTTTACCCTCGGATTGAGATCCCGTAGTTGCATTTCTCAGCTGATAACCTTCATCTGCATATTTTTTAATCCAATATTGCTCAAGTTCATTCAACTTGTTTTCAGGATAATTAATAAATCCGATTTTCCATCCATAAGGATTATTTTCAGGATCGTATAAACCATGCTTTTTCAAACTCAAATCTATGTGCTGACTGTACCCTGACATATGGCTGCATAACCTGTCGCATAGATGTCGGGCCTGTCCGACATATGCGTACTTAAATCCGTTTTCATCAGTCCTTGTCAAAAAGTAAATACCAGGATTTTCATTTAAATTCGGATTAACTTCAAGTAACCTCTTTTTGTTTTTTGCCTTTACCGCAAAAACCTGCCTATAATTGACTGCCATCACTCAATCCTTTCATGTAAAAGTATTCATATTTATCATCGACCTTATAAAGGCTTGTAAACCCCGGATAACGTTCATTGAAAAGTTCCTCGGTCAAATCGTCCTGAACATGTCGTTCCCACGGATTACCGTTAATTTCGCCCTGTTCATACAAGTACGGAACTGCAACTATCATACATGCACAATGCTTTTTGGCATATCTGAGGACTTTTTGAGCCGCTTTAACTGTCATATGTTCGATTACATCACCGAATATAATCAAATCGTAATGACGGTAACGATGCTTCGATATATCGCAGTTAAAGGCATTTGCATAAAGACACTTGATATTACGGTAGTTTGGTTCAAATATTTCAACTGCATCCATATTCGGAAAATCATTTAAAAGCTGTCGCCATTTGCCATCACATGCACCAACATCAAGAATTGTAATGTATCGGTCAAAATTTTCTTTGATCCAGTTTACAACATAGTCTTTCCCCTGATCGTAACTAGCCATTGTATTCCCTTTCCATCTTTGCTCCACAATTCGGACACGCTACCCATTGATGTTCTGCAATATCAGCACCATACGAACTATGTTCGACTCCATAAACATGAATGCCTTTGCCGCATTCAGAACACGCCCAAACAGGATCACCGCCGGGAGTAACAAAACCGTGAACCTTAACCCAATGTCCTTTTTTAACATATATTTCTTCATCTAAAACATCAGGATGTATATTAAAATTTTCATACTCACCATGAGAACCACAATAGCAGTTTCTACTGTCGTCTATATTAATCCAACGATCCATTATATTATCCTTTCATATCTGCTCCGCAGTTTGGGTAGAAGTTGCTTAACTCGTACAGCATCCACTGATTTACCGTGGCCTGCTTTCCACACTCTGAACACCGCCAATCAGGGTCAACAAATCCACTTGTATCATCACCATGATATGTATTGTGTGGCTCCCACTTCCCCTTCTTCCGCTCTGCCTCTGCTTTTCCTCTTTCATATGCAGCTTTCCAAAGTCTGCTTGAATAGCCGTCTAAATTATAATCTGGTTCTGCGGATGGCAAATTTAAAATCGTCTGCCTGTCAATATCGTTCATATTTTGTACGAAGATACGGGGTAACATCCAATCTCTAACATCCAGTTCATCAGACTCTTGAAATTGCTTTTCTGTCTTGTCCTCATATTCGTATAGTGCTTTCCACAGCGCGTCAATCGCCGCTTGTCTTAAAATAAAATCATCCATCAATTATCACCTGCAAATAATATTGCAGCTGCAATATATATAGTTTCCTGACTTATATCTGCCCTTGTGCCGATAATCGCAAATACGATAAAGCACATTAAAGCTTCAAGCATTGTTAAACTCCTTTGCACAATCGTAAATCACCTGACAGATTTTGTCGGCAATTTCATTTGCCTTGTCACTGTCTTTGATCTGCCTGACATAAGACACACCGCAGAGTTTACAAGTTATTTTTCTTACAGATTCCCAGATTACATATGAACCGTGAGTGTCATTAATGGCTTTCGACATTAAACTCCGATAACTAGAACCATCGTTATCTTTGAACCATTTATTTCTTGTTTTTGCAAGTGTTGATTGCGTATCTTCTCTTTGCGGCATCTGCTTTGCCAGATGTTCCTCAATAAGTTCTAAAATTTCCTTTTTTTCCTGCTCAGTCAAAAATATCACCACCTTTTAAGTTTTCGTGCTTCACTTGTCCGACCGTCAATAGTCGCATAACACTCTAATCCCTGCCAAAAGTTATTGCTGATACACAAAGGACAATCGGCACAATGAACATATCCATCATCATCCCTTGCACCGTACTGATCACAGATTTCCTGCTCTTTAACCGTGAGTTTCATCGTTTCCTCCGAACAAATTTAATTGACCTGGAATTTACAGATCCTTTTTCCCTTTCGGTTTATGCCGCAGGTAATCAATGATTGCATTACCCTCATACGGCATATCTTTTAATCCGCAAGCCGGATACTTCATTCTCCAGTCTGATGCTTCAGAACTTGTCATGCCGTATATGTCGCATTTAAAAACCTTCTTACTATTGGCCTGCACTGTTCGGAAGTGGGAACAATCTTTACACTGACCATCCCCAGTTCCGAACATCCTGTGCATAGCATCAATCTTTCGTTTCATCATTTGTTACTTCACCAGAAAATTCAATCCCTTGCGTTTCTTTTTAGGCTTTTCCGGCTTATAAAGATCGCAAGTCTTATCATCCGAAAAGTAAGGATTGCATCTCATGCGGTCTTTGCAAGTATATTGCTTCTGGCTTTCAATAACTTCATTAAGTCTTTTAATAGTTGCGGTCATTTCTTCGACCTTTAACTCAAGTACCGTGATTTTAGTATCACGTTCATAAATCTGATTTTCCAAACTGTCATACTTCTCAACAATCGCATTTATCATGACCGGCACCGTTGGACTGAAAAAATCGCATTTTTTACAATTGTTATTCGTTGTCGCTTTGCAGAATCTTTCCTTGCCACGATACTCGCAGCCTTTTTCTTTCTGGCTTTTATCAAAGGTTATTTCCTTGATAATTTCCCTCATCCTCTGATTGTTCTGATAGTCTGTCATTTTGCACCTCATCTGATAATTTCATCTTTCTTGCTATAGCTTCAATAACTGAAACTGTCACTCCATTTCCCGCCTGTTTGTAAAGTTGACTGTCTGAGTTTACAAACTGTGCTTTTTCAAAGTCTTCATCTGTCCAGCCTTGCAATCTAAAACATTCTTTTGGTGTTAACTTTCGGATTGCAACATAACATTCTTTTTTGGGATACCATACTGCATAGACTGTGCAATCTTCTGATAACTGTACAAATATCCCCTGATTGCAACTTGTATCAAGTGTATTTGCCATGTCCTTACTTACTCTTCCTCTTCTGGTCTTACTATTCGGAAACGCAAAGTTAACTGCATCCTGCCCCCCCTAGCCACTGAATAGCCTTTTTCCGTAGCTTCTTTTACGAGGATCTCCAAAGCTTTACACATATTAATGTTCCTTCCTGTTTCCGATTGGAAAGTCCTCTGCATTCTCTTGCTTCAATGCAGTTTGCGATTCTCCGTTCTTGTGGTTTAAATCCTTTGTCGATGAAAAACACAGTGCTGCAATCGTCATTTGTTGTATCTTCGCAAGACCCTTGTAATTCCTTGACAAAAGAGCGTGTGCTTTTTGTGTCATACCCCCCCCCGAACTTGCAGTAGCGTTATATCCGTTTACTTCAACTGCTACTCCATGTCTATCTTGAGAAGTAAGTGTAAAAGCGTCTTCACCATCGTTTTTAAAGCGTCTTCCGTTTTGCCTTTTGTTTGCACGATCTGGAGTAAGGACCGGAATTGCAATTTTATTACCCTCATTCTTATTGCAGGTAAGACTCGGGTTTAAGGCTTCTGAATAATAGCAATTACCATTCATACCATGTCCAGATGGATTTGTATTACCGACAGTCACTATTGTATGATGTCCTCGACCGCCCCCCTGTCCTGTGTCAAGAGTTTCTGTAATTCCGTCCGGTTCAAAGATTTGTGTGTTTCGTCTGTATCCTTTTCTGTGTCCGACTCCGTGAATATTATTCTCTCTGTTTGTTCCTTCGATAGGAAATATTTCTGCGGCACTTCTACTTCTAAAATGTCCGATAATAAAACATCGTTCCCTGTGTTGCGGCACTCCAAAATCGGCTGAGTTGAGAACCTGCCATTCTGCATCGTACCCCCCCCTGTCCATTTCAGTGAGAAGTCTGGCAAAGTCCCATCCTCCATTAACACTAAGCAGATTTTTAACGTTCTCAATGAGAAGGTAAGTGGGTTTCTTTTCTTCTTCCTGCTGCCCAAGAAGATACATAACTCTGAAAAACAAGCTTGAACGGTTTCCGGTAAATCCGGCTTGCTTTCCTGCAACTGAAATGTCCTGACATGGGAATCCGAAACACCAACAGTCTGCCTTTGGAATATCTCTGGCATCCACTGACTTAATGTCATTTGAGAACCATTCGCCATTTCTGTATTCATCTTTGAGAATCTCCTTTTGACGTTTCTTTAAGTCCAGACCGACAAGATATTGCCTTTGTTCGTCTGTAATAAGGTGCATAGATGTATAACTTGCAATAGCAAATTTATCAACTTCACAGAATCCGACACATTCATGTCCTGCAAGTTCCATTCCTTTCCGAAATCCACCGCACCCAGCGAACCAGTCAATGAATGTCATTCTATCAATCCTCATTTCCCAAGAAATCTTCAATAGTCATTTGTCTACCACCATTCTTTTTTATCTTTTCAAGTTCCATTCGTTTGTGTTTGTAATCGTTATATTGCTTTCGGTATTCGTAGCTTTTCCCGAAAATATTCCATGCAGCTTTAACGACATTTGGCTCATACGGTCTTATAATCTCCAGATCATCAACCGCCCTATATGATATTGGACAACCGCAACATCCAGTCCTTTTAAGTCCATACACTTCATAAGCGTCTGAATATTTAATGTTGTAATATTCCTTGTACCATGCTTTATCTTTATCAGACACATAATACAATGGCCTTAATCTATATTGACCGGTTGACATTTCAGTAAAGCATAATGATGTATTATCTTGTCGTGGCACTGACCGCATACCACCTTCATCTCGTCTTTCTCCTGTGATGATCATTTCATAATCTTTCTGTATGATATGTGCGGGATTTTTCTTGCAATAATCGCAGCATTTTGCAGATATTTTAAAATCTGGTGGATATTCAGAAATGAAATCATACATATATTTACTGGAATTAATGACAAGTTGAATGTTAGGCCGTGGATTCCCTTCTTTATCGCAACAACACAAAAAATTAATCAGTGATTCACATTTTGGATAACGTTCTTTAAGTTCCTTGCGTTTTGCGTGTTTGTCCATTGCATCGTCATATTCAAGTTTTATTGATAATGGAACTCCTTTTTTTTGCCATTTCCCTAACTGGCTTGACATAATTTTCGATACAAATGGAACACCGTATTTTCTTGTAGCATTAACTATATTGATTTTTGGTTTAACTTCTTTAATGTCTACATTATATTTTTCAGCTGTTGCTTTGACATGATCTTTTGTAGCTTGCATTTCAAGACCTGTATTGAAAAATACATAATCTACTTTTGGTAATGAAGGAACTAGATTCCTTGCCCTTTCAATAAGGTCAATCATTATGTCACTGTCTGCCCCCCCGAATAAGAACATATTGCATGTGGATGCTGCTTTAATCGAGTCATTATTATTCCTAAAATAGCCTGGAATTTTGCGGGCGAGTCAAAATCAGCATAATCTGGTCTGTCAGTGTAAACTCTACTGTAAATCAATTTGTTGAACCTATGCCTTTTCTATCCGGATTACCAAGTACATCAACTTCAATAAGATTAATTCCAGGCTGATGTTTGATAATTCGGAACTGGCAAATCCTTTCATTTTTTTCGATTAATGTTTCCTTTGTGCCATATACTAAAAAGTGCCATTCGTCACCGTCACCGCAGTACGATTCGTCAATCAATCCCATGCCATTTGCGGGTAAAACACCAAACCTCTTAAATGTGCTGCTTCTCGGTATGATTAATGCTTCGCACCCTTTCGGTAATTCGATTGCTATGCCAAGCGGAATTGCCTTGTACTGACCTTTGAAAATCAAAGTATCTTTAGCGCACCGCAGGTCAATCCAATCTCCGTTCTCGTAAATCTCTAATGGTTCAATGTCAGCAAGGTACTTTACTTTGAGATCCTTTGCAGGCTTTTTGTATATCGCATTTTTTAATGCTTTGTCGTTTAATACTTCTTTAACTGCCTTTACTTCAATCAATCTTTCACCTCCGTAAATTCGCCATCAATAAGTGTATACCATGTATCAGCTTTAATGCGTTCACCGTCTACACGTTCCATTTTTGCGGTTTTTAATATCCACTTCCGCCTATCTAATATTTCTTTTTCTTTCCACTCTGCAAGCACAAGATATGAACCGAGTACGCCTTTAGCTTTTCCGTAATATCCCCATGCAACTGCAATAGCTTCTGGATGTTTTGACTCTGATGTCCCCTTATAGCCTGTCGCAGATGAAGCACCGCAAGAGCCTGTCGCAGATGAAGCACCCTTATAGCCTGTCGCAGATGAAGCACCGTAATAGCCTGTCGCAGATGAAGCACCGTAATCGCCTGTCGCAGATGAAGCACCGCAATCGCCTGTCGCAGATGAAGCACCGCAATCTTCGTCAGATTTTACTTCTGGCTTAATTCTGCTCATTGTAAAATCAATTGCAGCTTTCACGAGTCCTGCAATATCAAGCCTTGCACCGATTTTAATTTTTGTTGATGCAATTTTCGTATCATCTTCATGTGTTTGTATTTCTCCATCCTGCTTAACTTCGTGATAAATCGAACTGCATGGGTTGTAATAATTGAAACAATCTAATGGATACTCGCAAGCGTGAAAGCCTGTTTGGCAGATTTCAACTTTGTCAGTTTCGTATTCTTTTCCTTCTTCATACTGAAAACCTTTGCAGGTCATATCAGCATTAAATCCTTTGTATGTTTTCATGGTTGCTCCTTAGAGAAAATCATAAATTGTCATTTGTGCTGTTTCTTCAGCGATTCTTTGTGTTGCTATATCGTAATATGTTTTGTCAATTTCAAAACCTACATATTTATGTTTCTTTCTGTGGCAAGCAATCAGACTTGATGCACTTCCTACATGAGTGTCAAGTATAATATCATCAGGCTTTGTAAACTTCTCCAGAAGCCATTCGTATAATGCGACTGGTTTCTGCGTTGGATGATAACGCTTTTCTTTGTGTTTCATGTTCTCTTGCAGCATACCATTCCACCTGAAGTTAAATACCCTTGATTGCCCTTTAAGTGATGTCCATGCTATTTCACAATCAGCTTGATCAAGATTGCGTCTTGCCTTATCCCATATAATCATGCAAGTGCATTTACCGAGATAATCCAAGAAAAAATTGCCACCCCAGATTATTTGTGCTTTTGATACTCTGAATAATTCTTCAAAATATTTGCCGTCCGGTGCCGCACTATCATCGAACGGATGATAAAATTTTGACTTGCCAATGCTTTTGTGTTTGCCCCATATACTGTGCAGTGCTTTACCGCCGAATGGTCTACCACCCCCCGACAATTGTTACGGAATTATTAACTGGATGTCCTATCCCTAATCCGTATGGAGGATCAACAATTGCAAGGTCGAAATATTTATCAGGAAATTCTTTCATGCCGTTCATGCAATCCAAGTTATAGAATCCAAAACCTAACATTACAACCTCATAAATCAAAAATTGTCATTTGTTTGCTTTCGGGAAGTTTAATCATTTCTTCCTTTGCTCTTTTGTAAAATGTTTTGTTAATTTCAAAACCATAAAACTGTCTGCCAGTTTCCAAACATGCTCTTGCGGTACTGCCTGACCCGAAACAAGGGTCAATTACAACATCCCCTGGGTCTGTGAAAATCTCAATTAGTTTTTTCAATACGGCAACCGGCTTTTGAGCAGGATGTATTTTAGGAATTGTCTTATCGTCTTTTTCCCACTGAAACCAATCAAAAACCATATGTCCCGTACCTCTGATTGTCTTACCATTCTCATCAGTTTGAACGCCATTTCTGAACTTCGGTAAGCGATCCCGATAAAACAGTAACGCTCTTTCCGTTGCACCTACAATACGCATATTAGCTTTTAAAACCTGCGGCGAATAATTCTTGATAAAGGTTAATGGGATGTAGTTTACAAATCCATGTTTTTTTGCTGCATTGATAAGTGTGTATTGTTGATCGAATGAGCAGAACACTAGCATCGCAGGTGAATCACTGCTCCGACCTCTAATGCTTTGTTTAGTATCATCTTTTTTCATAAGCCTACTGCAAAAATGAAAATACTCATAAAGGTTAAAATTAAAATCGGATGCAAATGCAGCTTTGCCTGCCAATTTTGACTCACCATTTTTACTGTCCCCCTCTTTGTACCACATCGGATTTGACCCATAAAAATTAGTTCCGACATTATACGGCACATCCGCAATGATTAACTGTGCTTTCTGTATCGGGTAACATTTCCATGATTGCATCGAGTCATTATATAACTCACACTTTAGTTTTTTTCTCTCTTTCATTTTTTTCACTTTTTCATTCCTGGTAATTTCTTTCCTAATCCACAAAGTGCGTTATGATCGTCAAGGTAATAATCGGCATAAATCTTTCTCGGATTGTTGCCGTAAAAGTCTTTCATTACTTGAAGATTGTCATTAATAGCGTCAAATTCCAAACCATGCAGCTTGCACCAGTCAACTGCCTTGTCAAGCATTTCACCTTCACGCATGGTATTTAAGATTATTTTGTGACCGTTTGATTTAGCGGCAATCAGATACCAAATCAGCCTTGTGTTTGGCTTTCCGATATCAGGCCATTTATTTTCGCATAATGTCCCATCAAAATCCGTGCTGAATATAATCAACCTCTACTCCTTTTCAGATTTCTATGCTTCAGACCGGCTAAAGTCCAATCAGTTAATTTTGATTCTCTGACACTTCTTTTGTTTTTCTGAAAGTCAGATTTGCAGTCTAAATATTTCTTGCAATCCGAATGACATAATGGCTTGCGTTCCTGACAGTTTTTACAAGGGAATAGCATCTTACTTGACTTTAACCTCAATATCAGGGATTGCACTCTCGATAAGCACTTTCAATTTCATATGATTATCCTCTAGCCTTCGTATGGCCTCATTCAGGCTCATATCTTCATCAATCAATGATAATCTATCAATTCGTCTTGCAAGGCTCTTTAAAGCGTCCTGTATGCTTGTATGATAAGTTTTCGGAGCATAGTATTCTTCACCGCTTTTTTTATCTATCGTTTTTTTGCATACTGAAAACTGTTTACTGCTTGCAATTATCCCCCAATCATCACCAATCTTTATCATCTAAATCGTCAACCTCCCAATCATATATTTTCCTGTCATTCGTCTTATTAAGAAGCCATGCACAAAACGCTATTGCTATAAAAGTGTCTGAGCCAAGCGATATTAATAAGATCAGCATTGTTATAAAAAATCTAATCATCCTACGACCTCTCATATGCGTTTCTTCGCATTTCACGCTTTACGGCATCGTGAACATTCAGTTCAAATACACATCTTCTGATTTCGTGATATTTGTTTTCTGACCAGTAATAAAGCAGTACCAGAAGTCCAGCTGCTGCCATGCAGTAAAACAATACCAGGATTAACTGAAATGGATGTTCAACAAGGTCAACTATCATCACTGACACAACCGCAGCTATCCCATGTGCCACTGCAAAGACTCTAGAAATGCTCGATATCAGACTTAGAGATTGTAAGGCTGCCTTTGAACTCATTTTCAATACCTTCTTTCAACTCCTTATATTTCTTCATGTACCAATCGGATTTTTTTAAATCCTCTAAGCCGTTTTTATCTGCGGCTCTGTATCTGTACTTCCATACATTAAGTAAGCAGTAATGCGATACTGCTGTCTTTCCGAACACAAGTACCATTTCATCAATGCACTCCATAGCATCATCACGACAGTAATGTGCAGGATGATTTACGACATCATTAATTTGTTTCATTGCTGCACTCCAATCTGAAAGCGTCATACCAACACGCTTTACCATCCCTGTTTTTAGCCTTAATCGTTTCGGACACGATGTTATAACCGTCATGCCGTAAATCCCAGATCCTTGCAGATAACCTTGTTATGCCGTATTTTATTACTGCTTCATAAGCTGTTATCGGGCCTATTGTCTGCATATGATTCAAAATCTTCTCGCACTGCGTCATAATTATCTTCCAGTCCTTCCTCATAATCTTTGCGTCTTTTACGTTCTGCACACTCTCGCTCATACATGTCAAAGAAGTCAAAGTTATCTGCGGTCATATTCCATAATCACCCTTTCTGATGCCTTTTCTGTAATGTCCAGACCGGCCATGCGATATGTCAAGTCAACCGGTCCGAACAATTTATCCAGTCTTTTGCTGATTTCGGACAGTTCATTTCTATATGTATCAATTCCTGAGTATGCAAGTTCTTTTAACTCACGTTCCTTTGATGAAAGTTCCTTGTACTCCGCTACCAGTTTTGAACTTGCACTGACAAGCTTCATTCCATTACTGCCAGTAATGAGATCAATATAGTTGACTGCTTCAATCCATTTACCGCCGTGGCTTACCAGACAATGCCATTTGTATTTTTGAATTATCGGACATATTTCAGTATAAGATTGTTTGAACAGATTATTAGCATCCTCATAACCTTGCCTAGGGTCATAAGGGATTTTTATCCTATCGCCAAGTTTCAGTGCATTCCTGAATCTTGCTATACCGTCTGTTGTTATGACGGTTTCAGGATAAGTGCGCTTTATTGTATGATATGTTGATCGTTTTGAGATATCCTTACACCGTCCTTTCTGTAAAGCTGCGTAAATGTAAATGCTTCAAGATATCCGGCTTTACGGACAACAGTAAATATATGTCTGTAAACATCATTCACTTTGCATATTTCCTCTATATGCTCATCATCTTTCAGAATTTCAATTAGTGTTCCTTTTGAGATATCCTGACTTTCAATTATGTCAGTGAATAAAGTATTTTCTCTTGAAATCAATGGATGATTTCTTTTGGGAGTTAAATCATCGTTAAATAGCTTTAGTTTTTTCTTTTGTCTTTTACTTAATTCTGGATTAATTAATCCAAGGTCTTTAACCAGAAATTTCTTAAAGAGTTTATGATGATTTAAAGCATATTGAGAAATGTATATTCTTCTGCATCCCATCTTCTCGGCAATTTCCGCTGACGTTCCACGGCATACCAACACATTATCATGGTCATAAATCTCATATAGTTTCTGACCTTTAACCTTATTTCTCAAAGAAATCACATCCTATTTAAACGGAAGTTCTTCCTCGATATTATCAGGAATCTGCATGATGCTGTCCGGTGCCGTAGGAGCATTGACCTGACTTTGCGGGGCCTGACTTTCGGATTTAGTATCCACAAAGTCAAAATCGTCAATTATAAATTGCGTCTGTGTGCGTTTGTTCCCGTCTTTATCGGTATAGTTATTATTCTGAACATGGCCGGAAACACAAATTCTGCTACCCTTTCCGAAGTACTGATGAATGATTTCAGCTGCTTTCCTGAATGCCACCAGTCTAAAGAAATCTGCTTCATTTGACTTGCCTTTTCTGTTGACAGCAATATTAAAATTTGCTATTGAAATTGGCTCATCACCTTTGCTCTGTTTAAGGTCGATATCCGTAGATATGCGGCCATAAAACGTAAAATGATTCATAAAGTAATCCTTTCTCCTATATATGCTAAGTAAGTGTTATTAAAAATTTCTTTGATGCTTTCATGTGCTTTCTGACAATCCAGATTTTCTCTTGACATATGGCAAAGAATTACAGTTTTTAATTCATTGGTTTTATTGGCTTTGATGAAGTCTTTTACTGTCTGCAATTCCATATGTCCTGTCAGTATATGTTCCTTCGCAGGATGTTCACCGCTTAACAAGTCTTTGTCATAATTACACTCAACAAGGATATGATTTATATTCGGGAATCTGTACTTGCAGTATTCAGTGTCCGTAAGATAAACCATACTCCCAATCTCTTTATGGCTTATGTAAAAACCTATACAAGGAACATCATGCACAAGATCGAATGTCCTGACCTTGAAGTTTCCGAATGAGTAAATTCCAGGCTTATCAGCTATCAGAATCCCCATTCTTTTAAATCTGTCTGCTGATAGTGAATGGTCTTTGTGTTCATGTGTAACACATATTCCTTCAATGTTATTCAGTTTGAAGTCAATACCATTCATTATTCTTTCAAACTTTATCCCAACATCGAGTATGAGAACTTGACCATCACTATCTGTTAATATGTAGCAATTCCCACTGCTGCCTGTTGCCAAAATATCCAGCGTCATGCCGTAAATTCCTTCATTTTCAGCCTTAACTCTAAAGGATATTCGTTGCCGTTCATGTCTTTATCCATGTACGGCTTACAAAAAGGACAAAGCGACTTATTGTATGCACTTGTAAGTATCGTGCATCTACCATTTTTGTTTCTTGCAAAACATTTTCTTCTATCCTTGCATTTAGGCTCGTCAAATTCTTTTTTCTTATGTACTCCCATCTTCAATTACCTCTGGCATTTGGAACATATCGTATGTTGCATTACTATAGATTATTTCTAATATCGCCTTGCAATATTCATGAGAAGGGTAAGTTCCTATCGGGATTGACTTTTTCCCTTCTGTAAATTTAATGTTGATGCTGCACTCGGGATCTTCTTCCCTGTAGTATGAAACAGGTACTATGCAAAGATACAAGGCACGTTCCAAATTATAAATTGCATCTTTGGTCTGATTACGAATCAGCATTTACTACCTCACCTTCAATCATAAATTCAGTGCTGTTTGCCTGTTCTTCAATTTCAGCCTGCACATTCTGATAAGTTTCATCCATCCTTATCAGACTTGACTTTGCCATTGTATTTAAGTTCTTCGGGAATTTCCGAATGGCATTGTTCTGCATCTTGCGAGTTATCATGCTTTCAGGTGTATCAAGCCAAGCCGCACTGATGTATGGTCTTGCAGGTTCGCAGTTGAGCATATCCTCGACCGTATCGCACTTCCTGAGTGCTTCGTATATTTCATTTTTCTTTTCGTCAATTTTAGCCTTTTGTGCGTCTGTTGCTTTGTATCTGCTTTCGGCAATTCCGAAAGTTTCATTCATTAGATTGTTGCGTACATGAGCAAAAAGATTGGTCTTTACACTTTCACGTTCAGAAATAAGATACTGCACCGAATCATCCATCATACGAACCGGATATACTACTTTTATAACTTTCTGAGATAATCCTTTTTCTGTCCAAGTAGGCGGCTCAATATCTATACCCCTTCTAACCGGATAAGTGAAATCATCGCCTTCCCGAACGAACCATACAGGATAAACATCTTTTACCCCGACACCGTAATTTCTGAGAAGGGAATCAAAACCGGCACCCTGCACTCCCATTTCAACTACCTGCTGCCAGTTGTTATTTACTTTCTTGCTTCTCAGCTGAAAGTAACACTCTGAAGGAAACGCATTAGCGTTAAGCTTCAGGCTTGCACATCTGCCCACGATATCACGCAGATTAGAAGTGTCAAGCTTACTCATGTCTACCTTGTCAGACGCTTTGACCAGATTGTAAATACTGGTCATGGCTGACATGGCACATTCTTTTGAGTAATCATCAAAGACTACTCCGTTACTTTTGAAATCCCTTGTTACCAGATCAGTGAAAGTGTTAGTCCATTCACTGATTGATGTTGTGAACTTCTTTTCTGTAACTGCATTGTTCGTCATTTCATACCTCCTCAATAGTTAAATTGTTATCAGTTCTTCTAAGTATGATAAGCTGGCCTGATATATCAGGAATTCTGTCTTCGTCAACAGATTCGGCATCGTCAACGAAAATCGGCATTTCCGTATTCAGCATTTTCTGAAATCCCTGAACTAAATCAATTTCAGCAAGAATCATATCCCCATGATTCAAACCGAGTCCGTATGGGATACCGTTTACCATCATTCGGCAAGTTTCAACGATGTCACCTGCCTGAGTTGTGTCAAATAATTCAAACTTGAAGTGTTTAAAAAAATGATTGACTCTATCCTGCATATCTTTATTGCTTGCTATTGCGAACTCGGATATCATTGTTATGTCTTTAAGGCAGTTAGCATAATCCTGCCTGAGTGACTTAATGCGGTCAGATGTTTCCTCAATTGCTTTGTCATTCTCATCCTTTGCGGATGAAACTTTTTCATATTCATACTGGAGATCAGATATCTGCCTGTTGCAAATTTGTATACCGTCCTCGATTTCACGCTTCTGCTTTTTAAGTTCGGATACAGACGATAGCTTTTTGCATATCGCATCAATCTTGTTTCCGACTTCCTGATACTCAGGGATATCTGAAGCTTTCTTTTCGTATGGCAACTGTTCAAGCTGCCCTGATAATATTTTTATTTGTTCTTCAAGTGGCTTTATTCGTTCCGAAAGTAATGTGATGTGATCTTTATTCCGCTGATATTCCTGCTGATATTTATTTATGGATTCATCAGCTTCAATGCGGAACTTATTAAGCATTTCAATACTTGCCTGTTTCTTTGCTTCAAAGTCTTTGACTTTTTCGGCAATATCCGTATCTGAAAGTTTGTTGCCACAGTACGGGCAGATTTTAGAATCTTCACTCAAGGACATTTGCTTTGCGTCCTGAATTTTCTTTTCATAATCCAAAACGTCAATATTCAATTCTTTGAGCGATTCTTCTATATTGAAATTCCTCGTTGTGTACTCTGAAATTTCACTCTTTGTTTTTGCAAGAGTTACTTTAAGTTCGTCTATGGCATTATTGAGAGTGCTTCTTCTGTTTATCAATTCCTGATTAGCATCTCTGAGGATGTCACCCTGTTTTATTTTCAGCTGCAAGGCTTCATCAGCTTCATCGTCAAGCTGTGCTAATGTAGTCTTGACTTTACTTAAATCACCCTCAAGCGTTTCAATTTTCCTGCGGATGTTTTCAGCTTTATCCGAATCTGGGATGTTAAATTCTTTACTCTGAAGGTCTGAAAGAATTTTAGAATTAAGTTCTATATTTGACTCTATGCCCTTTATTTTCTTCTTAATTACTTTTTTTGTTTCCTCCGCAGTATGACCTTTCATCATATCGGCAATACCGGCATACTGTGGATTTTCCGAAATAAAATTATCAGGGTCATATCCTGAGATTTTCGCAAGTGCCTTTCTTGCATCTCCTGTATTCTTTGACATGAGATTGAGAAAACTCTGAGGATTCAGACAGTAAGCAAAAGTATCTTTGCTAAAATTTTCATCTATCCACTTGTCAAAGTCTTTCTTCTTATAGGGGAAATCGTCTATCTCATATGACGTATCATTTCCCTTAAAGACTTTTCCGCCGGTCTGACGATCCTGCACCATCTTTTTGACAGTGATTTTCCGTATCTCATGTTTCTGACCGTCAAGATCAAACGAAACCGCTCTGATTATCGGATAATCGTTTTTATCCTGACCGTCCTTTGTTTTCGGCCTGATATTGGCAGTCGAACTGCCATCAGCCATCTTGTCAGTTAAGATATCGTAGACGATATTCATAACTGTTGTTTTCCCTGACGCATTTTTACCTGATATCAATGTCTTATCGCTAAGATTGATAACCAGATTATTAATGCCCTTGTAATTCTGTGCTGAGATTTTCCTAAGTTTCATTTAGTCCTCCTTTTCTGACTTTTTTTCTTTGTCCTGTTTGGCGAATGCCATTCCTTCACCGAATCCAAGCAATCTGGCCTTGTCTTCCGTAGTTAATAGCGGAATAACATTATTGAAGGAATTAAGGATAGCTTTTTCCTCTGTTGTCATGTGATTTCACCTCCTTCTTGAGATAATAAAAAAGCAACCCTATTCCTGACAGTGCATAGTTACCCAGCAGTGCCACTGACCGCAGGGATAACGATCTTGCCAGTCATCCATATCCCTGTTTTCAGAACAGGATGCACAGTTGCATTCAATTCTTTCATTCATATTCATTTTTGCCCTCTTTTCTTTTACCTGGAAGTTATCAGATTAGTTTATATGGAAGGTAGCTCTGTCAAGAGGTAGCTTCCATTTGCTATGCGTAGTATAGCAAAAAATTTGTTTATTCAATGACTATAATACGTCATGTAAAGACACTTGTCAATAGTTTTTGTTGATTTAATGACTTTTTTATTGCAATCTAAAAAACAGTAGTTTATAATGATTTCAAGAAAGGTGGTGAGAACAATGAAAGATAGAATTAAGACAATTAGAAAAGAATTAAATCTTACTCAGCAGCAGTTTGCTGATAAACTCGGAGTAAGACGAAATACTGTCGCACAATGGGAAACCGGTGTGAATCAGATTACCGAACAAACAATAAAAGCTATTTGCACATTGTTTGATGTTTCGGAAGATTGGTTAAAAGAAGGAACTGGAGATATCTTTATTACGGTAAGCAGAGATGAGGAAATATCAAAGTTTTTAGGCAGGCTTCAAAATGAGCCGGATAATTCCTTTGCAAAACAATTTATCCATGTACTATCGCAATTAGATGTAGACGAATGGAAAACGCTTCAAAAGATAATGCTTATGATGTCCGTAGCAAAAAAAGACTAGGCTTTTATCGCCTAGTCGATTTTTAAAAGTGCTTTTACATAAATATATATCAGCTTCAAACATCTTCGGTCTGCCATATCAAGTAACTTAATAATTTCTGTTTTGTAATCCATTGAGTACCCCCTTTTGTAAACATGAACATCTGTTCGCATTATAGCATTTAATATCGAACCTGTAAAGAAAAATCTGAAAAAGAGGTATGAAAAATGAAAAACTTTAAAAAAATCTTTTTAAGTCTGCTGATAATTGGGCTTATTTTTTGCGTTCCGAAAACTAACGCATATGCAAAAACATATAAGGCAAACAAGGTAACCGCACAACAAATAGTTAAAGAGTTTCAAAAGAAATGCCCTGTAAAAAAAGTGTTTGCACATAAAAAATCAGATATGATTGAAGAAGATCGCCCAAATCGTTATAAGACAAAATATGGATTTTATGATAAGAAGTACAAAAAGGTCTATTGCACTGTTGAAGTGTTTGAAGATGTTTATGATGCAGTATCCAGAAAAGCCTACATAGACATGTTGCAAGAAACTTACAGTATTTTCGGATTTGATGAATCCATCCCTTTGCAAGCACATAGGTATAAAAACGTCATTCTCAGAACAAGTCAAAAAATGCCGTTAAAATATTATCTGAAATACTATAATGTTCTGAAAAAAATCGTCAAATAAAAAAATATGGGTAGGCTCATCACCTACCCTTTCATTATTTGCTCAGACTATGCTTTACCCTGTCATGCTCTTCTGCACGTTTAGCATCATTAAATCGGTCTGTTGTGCCGACTAAATATCCTGTTATTCGGCGGATACGTTCAAATTTTACACCTTCACCGACCATGCCGTTTTTTGGTTTTGCGTCTACACTCATTTATGTTTTCCTTTCCCAAATCAAATTACCGTTTGCATCGAAATAAAAGTCAATGTTATCAATTTCGATATCATGTTCCCATATTAATTCGCCATCATCATTAATCTCTGTTCCCTGGAACCCATCAAAGATTGTGGTAGGCATTCTTAATCACCGTCCTCATATGATTAAACGATGCATCCATCTGAATCAATATCGAATGAAATGTTTTGTAATTCCTGAAGTGCATTTTCTGCCCTATCTGCCGAATTGCTTGCATTCTGAGCAAATTCTTGTGCGTCAGCTGCTGACTGATCAGCATCCGAAACATCCTGTGATGTCTTGTCAACTGCCGTATTCAGTGCTTCAATAGCTTCTTCAATAAGTGTTCTGTCGGTAGGTGTAATAGTGCCATCTGGAAGTACACCTCTTTTTCTAACCGGAATTTCAATTTCAAGTCTTGTTACTGCGCTTGAAACATCAGTAAGATAAACCCATGCATATGCCGTTTCGCCGGACTGTGTTACATCTGTTGGTATTATTACGGTATTATCTGTTGCTAATCTGGCAATAGAATCATCTGAAAATCTGGTATTTGCAAAATGCACTTGATAAAATTCAGGTAATTCAATAGTGCTTGATATTACCAATTCAACACCTTCATCATATTGTTTTATCGGTTTTGTTACCGCATAGGCACTATCACCAAAATCTGCATAAATAGTAAGTTCTGCCATTTAGCCATTTCCCCTTCCATCTGTTAAGTTGGTTATTGTGGCAATTCTTTGTCCGAGTTCTTTAATTCACCCTCTGCCTTTAATGATTCATTGTAAAACTTTAAATCCGATTCATACTGTTGCCTTTCAATTTGCCGCAGTTCCGTAAGTAATTTTTCAAGAATATCAACTGCAATAAAGGCAGGAACATTAGAACTGTTAATCGAACTAATTAATTCATTTTTCAAGTCTTCTCTGACAATCGTTAGTGGCTTATTCATTATATTCCTCCAATTTAATCATTACAAATTTTCCATGTACCGTATCTTCCTTGAACTGTTAATGTACTACCGCTATTCTGATAAACATTTGCATAATAAGTAGTGCTGGCAGTAGGATGAAGAAAGTATACAAGCTGTATTCTTGTGTCTGTGCCGCTGACAGGTGGAACTACAAGAACCGACGCTTCAGATATTGCTGAACCACCAGACGATTCAGATATATTTAATGCTCGTCTTCCAGTTGCATTAGACGCAAAAATAGCATTAACATAAACAATCCAATATCCAGCGGCTAATGTAAAGCTACCAAGGTTAACCATACTTGTACCAGATGCAACTGATTTATTAGTAAAGGAATTGGAAGCGTGATCCCAGCCGCCTATACCATCTAATTTCCTCTTATCAGTTAAACTCATAAGACCATCTGTCAAAGAAGTGGCGACAGTATTAACAGTTTTTCCATTAATATACAAAATACCACTCCAAGTAAGTGCTAAAAGATTCGACCTGCTATTATCGCTTGTTCCTTTTCCAATAATAAAAGCATATGTATCATTGGAATCTGAAACATTATATTTGCCAATTACTGTTTGATAGGCAGATGCTGCAATCGTACCACGCCCTTGAGCATGGGAATAATCTCCAGATGCCAATGCACCAAGTCCTTCTGCGTGAGATCCTGTTCCAGTTGCTTCTGTAGCACACCCTTCCGCATGAGCGTAGTAGTTAGATGCCTCAGTATCAGAACCTTCTGCATGAGAATAGTATCCTGATGCAGTCGTACTAACTCCTTCTGCATGTGATTCATTTCCAGATGCTACTGTATTAGAACCTTCTGCATGAGAAGCGTATGCAGAAGCGGTTACATTATATCCTTCTGCGACAGAGTAATTTCCATAAACACTACTCGATTTCCTTTCACCTAACGTATAATATGGAGCGTCGGCTGTGCCGATTTCAGCATTTCCATTTCCATAACCAAAATGAACTATTTCAGTTGTTGAATAGTTAATATCAAATGAACTAGAGGTTATTCTTGTTTCGACAGTAGATGCACCAAGCGTAATCGTACTGCCAAATGTTGCTATTGCAGTCTGACCATTCCTGACCTGCATATCTGTACTTGTAATCAGTACATTTTCGCCCGTTGCCGTACTGGGAGTTTGAGTGCCATTCTGTAAATCAGCTACCATAACACCTGTTGAATCTGCCGATATATAATTATCGGCTACCTTCTTTGCATCATCCGCACTGTTGGCAATACCAGCCGCAGTGCTTTGACGTTCTGCCTGTTGTGCTAATAACTGCGCTCGTAATTCCTCATAATTCCTTGCATAATTAGATGGTCTTACGATTTTGGTCTGTGACGGTCTGGGAGCATTGGAAGTAATCTGCTGATAATCGCCTGTAGTGAATGTAACATGTGAAATTAAAATAGTCCGTGTCTGATTCTTCCGGTCAGTAACACTTGCATAGTCACCTGCTTCAATCGTAGGGTCATTACCTTTTGAAAGGTCATAGATTGAAAACTGCATACCGATAATCTCAGTGCCTATCCAATTACATATTGTCTGAGCATTTGCCATTTCGATAAGCGGATTATAGTCAAGCGATACAATATAACCGTCTGTACCTGCGTAAAGTCCTACATCACGTTCCTCAGATGATGTGTCTGTAGTGCCATCGTCAAGAACTGTAGTTGTAGTATATGTATATCTCTGATTCAGTTTGACACCCGTAATCTCAACTTCCTCGCCTTCGTGGTGTGAATACATGCTTGATATCGAGTGTGTATTATTCAAATCAAACCACTTTAACTCAAGCTGACCGACATTATTACATCTTGCGAAACATACTGCAATCTGAGCAACATAACCGACTATTTCACGATAAGTTAAACTGTCAAAATTTGACGGTTTTTCAGAAATACTTAATGTTGAATGTGGAAATACTAAAGTATTGCATGCTATATCGCAATTAGCACATGCCCATGTTATGATATTCGCAAGTGTCGCAGGAAATGTCAGTGCCGTATCTGTACTACTGTCATATAACCTCGACATTAAGTGCATGTTGTCATAACAGGTTATCGTAATTATTCCATCATCCTTAGTCCAGTCAACAACATTATATTCGCCTTTCTGAATCTCAGGAAATCCAGGCAAATTTACATATACTTTAACGACAGCATCCGAAAAATCTACACTATCATAAATAGCTGAGTATGTAACGGCATTTCCATCCATTATCAAACAACCGTCTGAATCAAGGTTGAAATCTACATCCTCAATTACCTGAATGTCACCATTATAAAGGACTATTGTTGCCTGATTGATATGAGTGCCGCCGATTTCAAATAATCCATCACCAGATACAGTATCCTCGATACTTAAACCGCCTTGCCATATATTAGCATTTGTAGCTGTCAGTGTACTGCCTGATGATAATTCAAATACTACCCTTTCATGCCAGTTAGCAGAATTGTTAATTGCCGTTCTGTAGGCATTTGAAATATTAATCATGCTACTACCTCTCAATGATATCAAAACTTATCGTTGAGTATCTTTTGTTTCCGACCCACCAGAAATGAACCGGTGCCGACCTGTCCCCAACATAAAAAGTTCGTGTTTGATACTGACCGGCCATAGCATCCCAATAATAAACGCTGATATACTCAGGATTAAAAGCCGTTAAAATCGCTGAAGCTTGCATTATGGTAGGCTCTTTCCACGCAAGGGCAATCTTTCGCTTTTGTGCGACTCGATTCTTTTGCATAAGTCCATCATCAGTACGACCTGATTCAGCTGCGGAAATATCCTGCAAACTCCAATCGAATTGTGACGGACAAGGCATTTGCACACCATCAACCCTAAATATAAAATCCCCCTGTGCCATACATAACCCCCTTTAAACAGAAAAGGCAGCCTTAATGACTGCCTTTATCTTCCGAATTATCATTATCAAGGATTATCGTGTAACTGTACTGTGCTTTAACGATATTTGTTTCAGGCACTTTGAATTTTTCTGCCAGAATTTCTTTTATATCGTTAGCATCAAGGTAGATTGATTTTTTCATTCTTCTTCTTCGTCTACCCCTACAATATCATAATACTCTTCATCGGTAAGTCTTCCGATATCATGCAAGTGGTCAACCATAGTTTTCTTCCACTGTTCAGGATAATATTTTTTCGCCATATCATAATAAACTTTACTCATATCATTCACCTTCCTCATCTAAAACTTCCGGGTGATCACATGCAATAATGTAATCCATGAGTGCGTCATTTCTTGCGGAATCTGCAAGTGCGTTCTGAATGTCTTTTGCTTCACCAATAGACATTTTTAATTTAGTGATGATTGAATCTTTATTGTTTGCCATGTATTATCTCCTTCCCACAAGCTTTCATACCATCTGTTAAGCCTGTAAATAAGATTATGCGAGTTACCATATCTGACACATGCCTTGTAAGCCTTAAAATGAACATCTACGCTGTGCTTTGTTTTCTTGCCTTTTTGAACCAATGTTACCATGCGCTTTATTTTTCTTTTTGCATGTTTGATTTTCTCAGGATTGACAAATATCAGCACCTTGCCAGTGTCCGTAAGTCTGTAATCAAATCCAAGGAATGTCAGCGTATGAGTTATTGGCTGAATGAATGTCTTATCAGGATGCACACTCATTTTAATTTCAGCTAATTTTTCTATGATTCTCTCAAGGCAGTATTTCAGATATTCTTTATCGTGATGAATCAGGATAAAATCATCCATGTAACGGATATAATACTTTATCCTTAATTCTTCTTTAATAAAATGATCAACATCATCAAGAACCGTAATCCCTACTAACTGCACTATATGACTGCCTGGATTATAGCCGTTTTCTCCGGGCATATTCAGAAGTATTTCTTCGGCTCTCCGATAAGTATTACCGCCTATGTACTGACCAAGGATATTTATTGATTTTTCCCTGTCCATATTGGGATAATAACCTTTGATGTCTATTTTCAGTACATAGCCATCTGTACCATATTTTCTATAATACCGATGCAGAAACTCTTTCAGCCTGTCCCTTGCAGGTTCAGTACCTTTATCAGGTTGACAGGCAAAGTTATCTGGGATAAAAGATTTTGAAACTTCAGGAAATATCGCATTGTCACTAAGACTTCTTTGATAAATCCTGTCACGGAAATGGATGCTCATTATTTCACGCACTTTTGGTTCATAAACTGTAAAGAGTTTTGCTTTACGTTCCTCATATGCCCCTGATTCTAACTCATTTGCAAGACGTTCAATTTCATCAGGCCAATGATGAGTATAGTAGGCTGTTGTGCCTTTCCATCTTACACCTTTTTTGCATTTCTCAAAAGAATCATAAAGAGCGTCATATCCGATAATGTCATCCTCACTTATTATATTTATTACTCTTTTCATAATGGATTAAGGTTTATTGTGTCTGACCTGTATATAGCGCATATCCATTACAGATAATTGCATCAGGACAGTATTGTTTAGCTTTATCAGCAGGGATTTCGACTCCTTGCATATTTAATGAGCATACCACCAACACTGCATGTTGGCTCTTGTATGCTTCATATATACAATCAGGGGGCAAGCCTATTCGAGTTGTTCGCGTTGTTGTTGTTGACGTTGCCTGATGTGTTCACATTCCACTCATTGTTAGCATTGGAGCGATTAGCCGACCGCCGCCAATAGTTCTGCGCATTAACAGTCTACATCCCGTATTGCTTTAACAGACTGGCATCTGATTTTTGCCAGTTCTGTATTAGCTTTTTAGTTTCATTAGCAAGTTTATTCCAGTAACGTATTCTTGAAGCCCTCAAATGAAATAACCCTTTTGCAATCATGATATCTGTTTTTAAATCCTCGCACATACTTAATGCTGCATTCTGATTTTTAATTCTCAACAGCATATGTTCATGTGAATCAGTTTTGATATCATTCGCTACCCTTACCAAGTGATAAATCATCCTTGCTTCATATGCGATATCATCTATTGTCCTTTGATACTTTGGTGTAAAGATTTTTTCGTTAGACAGGATTTTTGATGTATATGTGCATAAATCAAGTGCTTTATCTGCTGTTGTAAATCTATGAGGTTTTCTTTCATCTTTTCTTACGTTACTCATATAATAAATTCTCCATTTCTCTGCTCCGCAGGTGTGCGGAGCAGATTATTATGATTATCTGCCGATTCGCAAGCAGGGGGCAAGCCTATACGAGTAGCCCGCGCCGCCGTCGTAGACGGTGCCTGATGTGGACACAATCCACTCACTGGTAGCATTGGAGCGATAAGCCGACCGCCGCCAATAGTACTGCGCACTTGATTTGTTTTCAATGCCGTACTTTTTAAATCTTGCATATGTCGCATTTGTCGGTGCCGGAGTTGTCCTGCCTAAAAGACGTTTATAGTATCCCCAATAATCACCTTCAATTCCTGAAACCTGCGGCACACAGTACATCTGTTCGAGGGAAGCAAGAAATACTCGGTCATATGTTATATCAGTACCGCCACCCTCGATAGTGTTGACTGCCGTCTGAATCTTTGTGATCTGGAAGTAATCAAGGAAATTCTCGTCATAACCGTAAAGAAATCCGTCAAGCGTATCCGCAACTGAAGCTTTAACTTCCCATTTTTCAGTTTTTGTCCACCATGTAGCTTTCTCACCAGTCGCATTAAGATATTTTCTCGCAAATGATGTTGACCATCTGTTATGCCCTAACGCTACTCTGTGCCAGTGATTAATGTCGCCTGTTCCATTTGAAGTTCCGAGGAATGTGCCTGTATTCCCTTCCGTAGGTGTTACACTGTAAAGCTTGTTCGCACTTCCTGTTGCGACTGCGCCACTCGAATAAATATCAAGTGTTCCGCTCGTAACAAGCGCATTGTAACCTACAGACTTTCTTATCTGATATCCTGCGGGAAGTGTTGTAGCTAAAGTAAACTGAATGTTCTTACCATTATTACCGCCCCAAGAATCGTTAGCAACGGTAAAATAATAAGTCCCGGCTGCAAGGTCAGTATCAGATTCATAAATCGCCTGTGCAGGACTGAATGGTATACCATCGGGAATTAAGTATTCCCACTCAACATCCGCAACTCTGATTGACTCCCCGTCCTCAAGTTCGGCAGTTTCAATGTGACAAAGATTCATTGGTGCGCTGTACTCTGTACCTCCTTTATTCCAAAGTAATGTAATCTTGTCACCGTAATCCATCATTTCAAGAAGTTCATCTGCATAGACAAGTTCTGCAATTTCTTCAAGATTTGATGCAAGTTCGCTCCTCTTGTCAGATGCAAGCAGGTCAATCGCCGCATTCTGATGAGATAACAGATGATTCTGTGCAGTAAGAAGGTCTAACAACTCCTGTGCTTTGTTACCTTCCCAAATTGAAACACTCATATTAATAATCCTTTCCTATGCGCTTGCATATGTTACTGTGGTTTCAAGTGTTGTTAAGTTAGTTACTATTGTCAGCGATTCGCCTGTGTTAAGAGTACGCACTTCAGTAATCGTGTTACTCGCGTAAGTGAATACATCTGAACGAATAGTTACATTACTGCTATTCTTATGTGTTACTGCTGATACAGTGCCGCCAGAAAACGTATATGACTGCGTAGTATCTGGAATTTCATCGACTAATAGCTTAAACTTAATATTAATAGATGCCGCCGATGCTGATGCCTGATCTGAGTAATACTTTGAATTGTTTTCGTATGCAACATCTCCTGACGTTACATTTACTCCATTTCTTTTACCGATTGCATACGCTTCGGAATCTTCCGCTGAACTCTGTGCATCATCCCTTGCGTCTTCTGCATCATCTTTAGCAGTAATTAAATCTGCCATCAACTGAGCAAACTGCGCTTCAGTTCCCGTATAACCCTGACTTTTCGCATAGCCATAAGCTGTCGCTATGCCAAGATTTTTAGTAACTGTTGACATTTTTCACCATCCTTTCATTTAAGTTGCAATCGCCGCATTCCGGTACTGTAACTTGTTATTACCTCTTGCAACTGCTCTTGCCAGAACTTCATCACTCTGCGTCTTAATGGTAATGTAGTTCTCAATCGGTCTGTCATTACTGTTACTTGACATTGCACTTGCTACTGCATACTCAATTACATCTGCTAATGTCCGTGTGTCGATTTCCGGTGTCTGATATCCTTGCATATGGAACTGAATATTTGAAATTGCTTTTGCTACACCATCTGATACAGAATTAACAATCTGGTTATTATTCATAACCGCCGTATGCCCTTTAAGCGTACCGACTAACTCAGGCCCTTTTTCTCTTGCTATGAAAAGCTGCGGAGTAGTCCATCCACCTGGAATGCCACCTGAAGCGTATTGCTGAATGTTTTTCCAATTATTACCACTAAAAATACCGCCACTAGCAACAGTTTTTAGTGTAAGAGTGCCAGCTCCGCTTGCGCTAACTTTAATTGTTTTGTCTTTAAGATTATTGTATGAATTTTTAAGATCAGTAAATGATTTCTTTACTTCTCCATATGCGCTTTTGGTTATGCTGTGATCAGATATACTCTTATTCTCCCACCAGCCTTTTCCTTGACCGCCGCCGCCGGTCATTTTATACCAGCTTTTAGTTTTACTTCCGTAAGCATTCTTTGTGATACTTGTAACTGCATCCTTTAAAGCAAAAATACCGCCTTTGCCTTTACCACCAAAAGTATTTTTAAATGAGTCTGCAAGCGCACCTTTTGCTGTTTTAAGTTTGTCTGTAACTGCATCCTTTAAAGCAAAAATACCGCCTTTACCTTCATCACCAAAAATGTTTTTGAAAGTTTCATCAAGTTTGGCTTTGGCATTTACAACAATATCTGAATTAGCAATGGAATCTTTAACATCATTAAGTGTTTCTAATCCTTTGTCAATAACAACTGATACTGTGCCGATTGGGTCTTTGAAAAAATTCTTAATAGTATCAACTGCATTTGAAAAGAAAGTCTCTACAGAATCCCATGCATTAGTCAGTCCTTCTTTTAAGCCGTCCATTATATAACCGCCCAATTCTTTCATTACAGTTGAAGGACTGTTTATCCCAAATAGTTCTTTGAAGCCTTTAATGAATGGGTCTACAATTTTTTCTTTTATTTTGTCTTTAATGTCAGATGCTGCTGTTTTTATGCCTTCCCATAAACCATTTAATAAGTTATTCGCAATTTCTTCCCACTCATCTATTTTTTCTGATACTTTTGAAAGGTCAGCTGCAAAATTATCCCAAAACTTTTTGCTTGATTCTTCAAAGTACCCTTTCCCATCAAAGCTGTGTTCTTCAATTGCATCAATAACAAAATCCCGGACTTTTTTTCCGAAATCTGCTGCATTACTAGCTAAACCCACAACTGCACCGACAAGTAATCCTAATATTCCTTCTCCAACCTTTAATACAAGGTCAGTAGCATCCACAAATAACTTTGCCCATTTTATACCTGCGAAAAAATTTACAATACTTTCGCCAATTTCAAAAGTATTAAGATCTTTAACTGCACCAATCAGGAATTGAAGAATACCATCCGCAATACCCGATATTGTTGCTCCGAGTTCTTTGAAGTCAAAATCCTCAAATACCTTACTTATGCCTTTTGCGATATCAGAACCAACATCTTTGAACTTAATTTCGCCAACTGCACTATTTACAAAATCGACTATGGAATTGCCGACTTTCGCAAGGTCTGCCCCGACATCTTCAAGGTTTAATCCCTTAAAGAAACTGTTTATTGTATCACCGAGTTTCTTTCCGAGATTTGTAACCTCAAGTCCGTCAAACAAATCTTTACCTGAGTTAAAAGCATCAGTAATAAGTGTACCTATCTTTTCGGCAACACCTTCAAAATCAGTTTTCTTTAAAGCGTTACTGATTTTTGTGCCGATTTCTCCCCATTCAACACCCGTTACCGCAGCAGTCAAGGTATCAAGAATACCATTCGCCCATGCATTAAATGTATCTGCTGCAAGATCAAGATCGGTTTTCTTTACAAACGCATTAATGCCTGATGCTATCGAATCTCCGAAATTCTTCCAACTGAATGTTTCTCCAAATGAATCAAGGAAATGAAGTGCAGTATTGATACTTCCTGCAACAGTATTTCCGAGTGATTCAAATAATTCTGGACTAATCAAACCGTTAAGAAATTCTGCAAGACCTTCACCGAATCTATCAGCTTTTGCATAAATATCATCCCACGGAATGTTATCCATTGCTGTTTTAAGTGCGTCACCGATATATGCTCCAAGATCATAAAGCGAATCAATGTCGGATGTTATCTGTTCAAGTACCGATTCAGTTCTTACAAGGCTTGCACTGGCACCATTACCGGACATGCTGCCAGTGCCGCTACCAGAACCCGAACCACCGGAACCGGAACTTCCCGAACCCGAACTGCCTGAGCCTGAAGATGAAACATCCTTTGCAAGCTGATTAAGTTCATCGAATGGCAATACAGATAATTTATCTGCTAAATCTTTAGCACTCTTTGAAGCACTTCCAAGACCATCACCTAAATCACTAGCACCTGAACCGGCACTTCCTACCGAATCATCAATATCACTTAATGAATCTGCTAATTCTCCTGCCGCAGTTGAACCGGATGCAGTGATTTCTATTGTCCACCCAAAAATCGAACCTAACGCATCCGCTACTGTCTTTGCAAAATCTAAAACATTCTGCATGAAACTTCTCAATGCCACAAGCGCAGGTTTAAACGCATTTATGAATACTGAACCTATGATACCGCCTAATGCCTGGAATTGCTGTTTAAGCGTTTTTACAACATTTGCAAATGTATCTGCTGTTGCTTCAAAATCGCCCATTGACAGCCTTGCATTATCCATAACATACTGATATCTCAGTAATGTTTTCTGTGCTTGCGTCATTGACTTAACATCTGCATCAAGTCCATTCTTTAATGCCCATTCCTGTAATGTTGTTTGAGATAAATCCAGGCCATATTGTCTTACATTTTTCACCCTCGGTTTCCCGATATTTATCAGGGGATTAGACTATCTCACCAACAAAAAAGGATACATTTCTGTATCCTCGCTTGTTGCTCCGCACTTCGACCAGTGTTAATCTCTGGCCTACTCCCTTTCGGGATAGTCGTTACACCTTCTTACTATTGTAAGTTTGGCACGGTATTGTCATATTTATATTTCCACAAATAACCATATGCACTTTTTGTTTTGCCAGTTATATTCGATATTATGCCTGAACGATCTACATTATTTACTCTGCAAGCTTCATTAAGACTATAATACTCATTAACAAGAGTACCGTCCTTGTTGTATTGTAAAACAGGTTTTGCGCTTTTATCTTTGGACGGATCGTAGTTATTTTCTCTTTGTAAAACTATATGCTTGTCATTCGAAAACTCCCATCTATAACCGCCAGTTGTTTTTCTTTTGCCTTTGCACACAGCTGATATTTTAGAAATACTTGTTCCTGTTTCCTTACTTGCTTGCGTTATCGTTTCGTATTCCTTTATGAACTTTCCATCTATGTCGTATTGTTTTACCGCTTGCGCTCTATGATTATTGCCACCTTTATGTGCATTTGCATAATTCTCTGATTTCCACATGTCTTTTACTATTTTTGAATGTCTTTCAATGTATTCACTTGTGTTGTTCGCAATTCTGCATTTTTCAGATTGCCTTTTTCGGAAATCATCATTATCTCTGGCTATTATTGAGCGTTTTTGAAAATTTTTCCCTTCTTCAGTTAGAAAGAAATTTTTCATTCTTTGCGATATTTCTTCTGCCCTTTCAGGATGTTCTGTATAATACTTTTTATTGGATATGCTAATTTTTGCCTTAGTTTCTTCCCTTAATGGTCCTGTCCTTTTTGGAGGATTTTCGCCACCATTTGTAGCATTCGTTAAACGAAAATTAGTTTCCCTTAAAACGGAAATCCATTTCTTTTCTAAGTCAAAAGCTTCTTTTTCGTTTAGATTGTTTTTAAGTATTACATAATCACATTCATGACTATTAAGCATATTCATAAAGTACTTATTTTCTCGTTTTTTACACTTACACCTGTTTCCAGTACCTTTACCAATGTAGAAGATTTCATATGTTTCTTTTACATACCAAGCATAAACATAATATCTACGTTCTTGATCATAAACCATTTGTGCCACCTCTTATAACTATTATAGCACAAATGCCCTTGTTTGACCAGTAAAAATATAAATTTAGAGTTTTACCGTTAGCACACATTTTTGTGTACACCGCTTTAACATGCGTTCACGGAGTTATTCAAAGTGCGTCACCGCACTAGGCCGCTAACATTAACGGACGAGTCTGGCCTGTGAAGACCGCTTGCAGGCTTTGAGCAACATCTGATGCTTCTTTGTTGTAGAATGAACCCATATCTGCCGCTAACTTAGTTAAATTAAGCGACATATCAGCGACAGAATCAGCAGCATTGTCATAAGATTCAGGAAGTCCATTAACAACTTTCTGAGTTTCCTTTACCTGATTATTGGTAATACCGAGTGTCTTTCCCATCGCTTGAAAAGTTGATGCAATTTCTTTTGTCGTAAGTTCCGACATGCCGAATTTCAGCATAGACAATGAACCTGCAAAATCATTAATCATCTTTTCAGATTCAGGCCCGAATGCATTTCTGACTACGTTCTGAACCTCAACAAGGTCGGATGCAAATTCCATTGAACTTGCCGCCCAACCAAAAAGCTTCTTTATCGCCCAGATAGTGGCATAAAGCTTGCCGAGTGCCGAAACAAGACTGAATGAACCTGACTTTGCCTTATTAAATCCAGGTATCAGGTTTTTTAATCCGCTTGCCAGACCTTTTGCGGCAGTTCCGCTTTTTTTGAAAGCATCTGCAAGTTTGCTTATTGCACTCTGACTGCTTTTCGCATTTGTACCCGCTTGTTTAATGTCGGTACCAATGGATATTTTGCCAAGTTTATCCAGACCTTTAAGTTCATTCTTTAAAGACTCTAACGACTTGATTAATTCATCAATGGACTGTTTTGAACTTTTGGATGAGGCTTCAATATTTATGTTTAAGGTATCAATGACATTATCCGCCAAACATATCACCTCTCTTTAATTAATAAAAAAATGGGGGATAGATAACAAATATTTGAAACCACACCCCCATTTTCTACATGTTCTCTAAACGGCTGTTAACTTCTTTGATACGCAAAGTCATATATAACAACTCTGCGTTTAGTTCTTCTTCCGTTTTTCCGTTCTTTTTAGCTATTTCCTCGATGCTGTCGGACTTATCAGTAAACGGTTTATTCGGATATGAACGTCCTTTCTTACCACCAAAGGCAGCACCAATGGCAGTATAGACATATAACCCTGTCAGCCATGACTGATATTCAATCCAATCTTTGTGCATTAACTCCAAATCTCTTTGCATTTCGATATTCTTGTTAAAAGCATCTACTGCATAATCAAAGTCTTTTGGAGTCATTCGCCAAAATTCGTGCTTCTTTATGCCGATTCTTAATGCTTCGGGATATAGTTTTTTAATGACTATATCTCTGAAGCTGCTGTTTTCTTCGACCTCTGTTTCGGCTTGTGGTCTTGCGGTGTCTTCGCCGTTGTCGTTTCTTCCTCCGGACTGCCAAATACATGATTCAGTCCGATTAGTTTGAAAAAACCATCTTCGCTCATTTGTTCAATACACTCATTCATAAGACCATAAAAGCTGCCATCTTCCTGACTCTGAATATATTTAATTGCAAGTTCCTTTGCATCCTGTATTGACTTAACAGTTTTGTCACCGTCAAGACCGTGATACTGCAAAAGTCCAGCATAGAAAAGAATAATAGTCACATTCGGAATATTTGATATTCCTTTTGACATTTCTCTCCAATCATCTTCGGATGTCATGAGGTTAATTGTATTGATTACCGCTTCTGTGCAGTCCTCATAAAGTGCAGCTTCAAAAGAATATTCAAGTTTATACTCTATGTCACCGATTTTTAATACTTTATACATAATATGATCGCTCCCTTATCTAAAATGTATCTTATGACGGAATAATAGCAGTATCCCAACCCTTGTACTCATTAATGGTCATGTTTATTTCAGCAGTAAGAAGTCCATTCTGACCAACTTCAGGCTGCGGCAACTTTGAAGGAGGCTGACACACAACATACACACCCTTTGAAAGTGATGGAAAATATGTTTCCATCCAAAGGTAACCATTAGTCTTAACAGTGTTATAAGCGGAAATAAGGGTTTCCCACTCAGTAAGAGTATCATCTGTGAGATTAACTGTTATCGTGTAATTACCGCCAGTCGTACCACGGCCGGCAATACTCTTTTCAATTTCATCTTCCAGTGCTGAAGCGTCAATTTCCTCGACATCAATATTAATGCCGCCAATAGCATTAATTCTTGTCAGCTTTTTATAACTTGCCGGTTTAGTAGTAGCTGTTGTAGTTGTGTAACCAAGTAAAGCACCTACTGTTGAAATTCCAGGTTTTGCCATATCTCATTCACCCTTTCATTAAATTAAAAAAAGCCAGTGTAAATCCGTGAGTAACGGCTTACTACTCGCCTTATTGATGATTCCTGATTTTCGATAAGTTCCGGCCCCCATGTGCGTCTGAATCCCAAATTGGTCATCGCCTGATGGGATGCTTCATCTATTTGATATACTTGTTTCAATGGATTATGACCGGACGCAAAGGACTCACACTGAAAAGATGGTGTAGTGGCTGTTTCGTTGCCCTCTAAATCCCACCTTCGCCCCGGATTACCCATAAGTAATATCCTTGCGTATGGTGCTTTAGCAATTTGCGAACTTGAATCCATTGAATAATTGTTTCCGACTAAAACAGTAACTGCATCTTTCCATGCGTCAAATACCTCGGAAACCGGATTATTAACTATTTCTGCCATCTGCATCACCCATCAAATATTCTTTGTGCTATCTCCAATACCTGATTACACATTTCAGTTCTTGCATGATACATCGGCATGTATGCTCTGTTACCATAACTATGTTTGCTTTCGCCGTTTTCATCAGTATAAAACCATCCGCCCGGATCAAAGGCATGTGTCTGACCCGGATAAGTACCAACACCATATCCGCTGCCAGAATCAAGCGGATAGTCCTTCTGACCGAACGTAACACCGGCTGAAAACTCAATGAATAATACTTTAGAACCTGATAACTCAATGGACATTGAAACAATACCGTCATTTTCCATAATGCTTTTTTTGTCCATTATCATATCTTGTCCAGTTTCTTCTTCGGGAATCTCCTGAATTACGGATGATATAGTATCAAGTCCTAACTCTGCAAGTTCATCAACAAGCTGTTTCATTTTGATGTCAATATCACTTTGATACTGCTTTAATTCATCAATAGCCATGTCGATTCCGCTTTCAGACAATTTCACATCTATTGTCTTCATAGCATCACACTTTCGTTATGACAAACCTTGCGACTATGCCCTTCTGTGTATCAAGTATTCTCTGTATCATGTAATCAGGTTCAGATAAATATTCAGTATGAGTTATTGGCTCATCGTTCTCATCAAGCGATATTGAACCGTCTAACTCATACTCAGGTACTTCATGTGTAGCAAGATTACCTTCAGCATCCAAAATCGGCTCAATGTCTACAAAACACATAGTTCCTTCTGTCGGCTTAAAAGTACGGTCATAACAGGTAATGTATCTGTCGTACTCTAATGCCCATCCGGAAGCCCAACCTCTGACATATCCCATTGTAGCGGAAACTGTAAATTCTCTACACTCAGGCTTTGAGTATGTCTTTACAAGGTCTATTCCTTCGTTACTTTCCGTAACTTGACAGAACCATATCTTCTGCAATCGCCTGACTGGTGAACGCATATCATACCCTCCTTAATATGAAGGACAGATCACCCACATAGCATTAGTATCATATACCAATGAATCAGGGTCATAGTAACCAGTACGGCCTCTCGCCCCTGAATCCCTGACATATACCTTGCCAGTTTTCGGGTCATAATCTGTTATCGCTATAAAATGACCGCCATTCGTCCATATATTATCTTTACCGCCATTTTTCGTACCTACAACAAGCAATATCGCCCATACATTGCCATCTCTTGAAGCTTTGATACATTCAAATGCTGTCTTCCATTCGATGTTACCTGTGTGTTCCGGTGTAAAATAAAGGCACTGGAAACCGTAATTGCTCAGTGCCTTTGTAATGCCTGTCCTTGTAGTTCCGTCTGCGGAAAAATAACCTTTGTTGTGAAGCCATGTCGCTACGGTCTTTGGTGTTATGGATGATTTCAGGTTATAGATAATACTTGCAAGGGAACACGGGCCGCATCCTGAGTTTGCCATAGATACACCTTTTACAGTTCCCCATTCTGACTGTATAAATGTCTTACTCATCACATACCACCTCAATTAGTTTACTTGTTGTGATTACTCCGCATAATCCGTCAATGACCAATTTCTGCTCTTCCTGAAATTCTTTTAATGCTCTTTCAGTATCACGACCGAAAGAACCATCAATAGCAGTCATGTGTCCTGACTTGCATAGCATTTCCTGAATGAAGGAAACATGAGCATTTTTTATCGTTGGTCTGGTATAATGCAGATAGTAAAGATTGCAAGCTGCTTTCGTCAGTTTGCCAAACTTGCCATCAATAGGCATTTTGACGTTGTATGACGTTTTTAAGGCCACTTGAAGTGCTTTGACGTATTTTTCACTGTCCGATTCTGAAACGCTCTCAGAAACGCTCTCAGAAACTCCTATAAGCTTTTCATTTATCAGATAATTCAAATCCTCATCATCAGCAGGTATCCCGTCAACATTTCCCTGACTTGTGTATTGCCACAAATCAATGCCACTTGCAGCAGAATCAAGTGTTTTATTATAATACGCATACCACTGCGAGTATGATTTAAGCACATTACTGTCAAATCTGTTATCCCTGAAATCTTTATTAAAATAAATTCCAGGAACATACCCGGCCTTGCGAATTTTTGAACAAAAAGCAACTGCCATCTGATTTAATGTCAGATTTGATACTGGATGTCCTTGTGACTTTGCATATCTGTCCGAATCATACTCATAATCCCAATATACAGGCATTGTTATCTTGTAAGGCTTGATTAGCTCTATGCACTTGTCAGCTTCTTTTTCAGCCATGTCAACGCTATAGGCATATGAAAACCAATAAATACCAACTGGCAATCCTGCCTTTATAGCACCTTTTATATGCTCATAAAAATAAGCGTCAACATTAGTCATGCCATAACCGGCACGAATAATAACACCTGCATATCCGGCTTTTTTGACCTTATTAAAGTCAACTGTCTTATCAAAAGTGCTTATGTCAACAATCTGTTTCAATGACTGTCAACCCCTTTGTTATAGTTTGCTGAACTAATACCCAAAAGAACACCAAGAAAAGTATCAACTGCTGTGATAGTTCCTACTATCTGCTCACCATACGGCAACCCCCATATGCTCGCAAGCGCAAAATACAATGTACCTGCAGCAGGAAGTAGATATTGAGCAATCCATTTCAGAATATCATATGTTTCGCTACTCAATGTCATAACTTTTTGCCCCCTAAATAAACAAATCGTCATGTTTTACTTTTTGATATACCTGATTGATGTTTCCTATTGCATTGACCGCCTTGCTGTTTTCATATTTTGGATTATCAATACAATACTGATGATAAAAATTTACAAAGTCTAAAATCTGGTTAAATGATTCTTCAGAATGAGGTATTGACCTGCGGATTTCATCATCAAATGCAATGATATTTCGTCTTGCGTTATCAGCTTTTTCTCTTTCCATCCGGTTTTCAATATCCGATATCTGCTTTGTTATCTCATCCAGTTTCTTTAAGACTGCATCATTCTTATCATCTTTCCTGTCTTTCCGATTAATCAGAAATTCAATGAAACCCACCAAACCGCCGCCAAGTAAGCCACCGACAATCGTTTGAATTATTAACTCCATGTTGCTGTCTATCCTTCTGCTCCCATGATTGATGTCTCCCCTCCACCGCTTCGGCATCTCCCACTATTAAGATGGGGAGCGTACATCCTAATGTTCCATTTTTAGGTTATACGAATTGTGCTATCGGAATAATGCCTTTGAGGTAACTCGCAGGTGTACCGGAAGATTCAAAATGCGCACTTGTATCATTTTCGGAGTACAAGATCATACCTTCTTTGCCCTGCTTGTCAAAGTGGTACTCCGCTATGTAAAGTATCTTGAAGTGATAAATCTTTATGACTTTATTCTTTACTTTTTCATACTTCACATCATCATCTATCCCATTAGGATACATAATACTGATTATTTCTTCGATAGCATTATTTATCAATCGCAAGAGAAAAGAAGTTGTTACTGTTTCATCATTTGCATATTCAGCAAGACTTTCCAATAAACTTTCCATGCTCTATCACCTGTTTACTTGCTTTTAGGCCTTCCCCTCTTGACTTCCTTTACAGGCTTTTCAGGAAGTTCCTCAGCCTTTTTTTCTTCAAGGTCGGGAACTTCCGTGCCTGGGGAATAGTAAATACCATCCTGCTTTACTGTATATGGATACTTCATATTTTATTTTACCTTGATAATATATGTTCCATCCATGCCCTCATAAGATGGCAGACAAATCTGTGATACTGTGGTAAGGACTTTGACAGGCGGGCCTGCTTCTGTCTTAACTGCACATGCGATTCTGCCATCATACAGTGCAACATCAACTGTCGGGTCACTCATAAGAGTTCGCTCTTCAGGAGTAGTTCCCCAATAAGTCATACCGCAAGGGCCATCACTGATGATTGTAATCTGATCGTCAGGATAGAAGTTTGTTGTAGCACCGGCATAATTCACATACTGCTTATCATAGATAAGGATTGTAAGACCTGTCCTTCTCTCAAAGATATCTCTTACAACTTCATCACCGACATAATCAATAGTAATACCGGACTGAGCAATGATCGCATTCTTGATCTGTGTACTGGAAACCAGATAATTAAATGTAGTTGTGGTCATAAGCACGAATCTCGGATTATAACCTTTATTTCTAAGCTTATTAACTGCTGTCCTGATATCGTCAAGCGGTGTAGCGGTTGATGAGTTATCCCATGTGCTACTACCTGAAAGTGCAGTATAATTATTTGCTACATAAGTACTATCAGGATCGTAGTTATAGGTATACAGGGTATTGTCTTTAGTTCCGATAGTGATTTTAGGAACACCAGAAGTACCTGCAAGCAGCTGCATACGCATTGCTTCTGCGGAAATCTCAGCAGCTTCAATAAGTCTGTTTGTATCATCATAGATATCATTAAGGATATCCATAATATACGGTGAATCAGCTTCCTGGACCCTTGCAATCTCCATCATGTCTTTCTCTTTAACGTGCATGGACTCACGGAAAAACGGCATTTCAGTATGTTCCATCGCAAACCCTTCACGAGTTCTGAGAATCGGAATTGCATCAAAGTTTGAAGGTGCAAGTACAGCGTTCAGGCCCTTATGAACCTTAATCCATTTAAGGTCAAGACCAAGTTTCTTTCTATTCGGGAAAAGACTAGCACCAAGAAACGGAATAGCATTACTAGCTACTTCTGTACGGTTTAAAGCAATCGCTCTTGCACTGATAATATCTGTAATATTCATACCTTTTTCACCACCTTTTTTTATTCAAAATCAATCATCGGAAGTGTAGCCTTTACAGATGCGATGAGTGCTGTGTTGTAAGTAAGACCTGATGCAGCATTGCATCTTGTAATGTTGATATAACCTTTTTTAAGAATAGTTCCCTGCGGTCTATCTGCATAAACATCATGAAGCAGAATACCTACTGCTGCGGATGCAGCTGTGTCAACTACACCGCCAGCTTTAATCGGTGTTCCGGCTTTAACAACATACTTGCCATTTGATGCTGTTGAAGTAACTCCGGTAAAATCAATGGTCATTGATACCGCTTCGAACGGTGTACGGTTGAGAATTTCGATGTCAGATGTCACTGAAAGTGCATCATAACCCATGTCACCTCTAGCCATGTTATCTTCCTCCAATCATGTAATTCTTTAAAATATCTGTATCTATACTTCCCCTTGATGCAGCAGCTTTCTTTGCATATTCCTCTGCAACAGTATTCTTATCATCACCCCTGCCTGAGTGGGGGGCATCTCTGCCATCAAGGAATTTTTGATACTCATTAGCTTTTACGGCCTTGATATGTTTCTCAAAACATTCAGTTACTTTATCTGTGTCACCGTCTATTTCGGCCTGTGCAATTTCTGTTGCAAGTGTTTCATCCATATCCAACGCACGATATTTTGCAACTGCTTTCATTAAGCCAAGTTCCTTTTTCAGGTCTTCAAGTTCCTGCGCTGCAATTTCTTCGCTTTCCTTCTTTTCTGCGGCCTTCCGCTGTTCTTCGGTCATAAGGTCTTTTATCTGGTTTTTGTACTTTGAGATATCAGCACTCTGTTTGTCAGATGCAGCTTTCAACTTTGCACTGTTTGCTTTTTCTGCCGCCAACTGCCTGACAAGTTCCTCATATGACGGTTTATTATCATCGCCACCGTCACCGGCTCCATCGCCATCACCAGAATCGCCGCTATCACCTTCACCAGCGAAAAACTGGATATTCATTGGAACTTTCATCTGCGGGAACTTAATTCGCTTGTCTTCAGGAATCTGAAATTTTTGTTTTGTCATATCAATGCCTACCTTTCTGCGAAATTTCTATACCGCTTTCTCTAGCGGATTATTTGCGGTTTTTATATCCTTCTCTGGATATTTGCGGTTTTAACGTCCTTCTCTGGACAATGTATAAAAAAGACAAGCCATAGTTTGACTTGCCTGTTTTTAAAAATATTTTGCTATACATCTGCAATTAACGATTTCAGATGCGTCTGCATCGTAACTTGTATCTTTTGGATACATCATAAGTGAATCTCCAACCAGGAATGGCTCATTGATTTTCTTAATCGTGCCGCCAACTGCCTCATGGGTATCTCTGACATACTTATCTTTCATATCTACCCACTCTTTATGTTGCTTTCCTGACATTACTGCATCATCAAATTCTTTATAGTTGTATGATGTTTCTGATTCATTCTCAGACATGAACATCGCCCTGTCCAATGAGAAATAATAAGGATCTTCTTTATGACTGACTGTTGACTTTGCAACTTCCGAACTGAAATCATCCGCCAATTCCTGAACCCTGGAATCAATAGTTATTGCAGTTCCGACAGCTGATATAAAAGCATCGTTAAACCGATTAGCTGCGTCTTCTTCATCAATCAAGCTATATTCCCTAAGAGTATTAAGATAAATTAGAACTGGCATTAATTCTTTTTCAAAATTCTTTGCCAGTTCTATGCGTTCTCCTATCTGCTGTTTGGTCAATCCCATGCCTGAGAAATATTCTTCGTAGTCTTCACTTCTGCGGCCTTCATAATCAAGACGGTTTAATTCATCAAACGTGAGTGCGCTTGCCATTACTCTTCCTCACCGTCCTGATTAGTGTTCATACCGTCTATATTCGGTGAATTTTCAATCTGGTCAGATTCATCTGACATAATAATGCCATTAGATTGATACATACCGGACGCATTATTAATAAATGCCGATTTCTGAAATGCTTCGATAAGGTCTTTTGAATCATTCCAAACCTGCTCAACATCACTGAATGCGTCAATCTCTTTAAGAGCATGTCGGCCATGAAGTCCATGAGATACATATGTCGCAAATGTATTAGCCTTGACTGCCATATCGTAATTTTTCCTGCGGTTGAAATGGAAATCGCAGTCCTCAAGACGTATGTTTCTCAGTATATCTGACTCCGGTACTACGTTCTGAGGGGCAATCTCTATCGCTCTTAACATGAGTGCCAGTTCTTCAAACTTAAACTTCTTTGTAAGCTGCTCCTGCCTGAGTGCATCAGCTTCAGCTGTTGACCATCCCGATGAAATATCCATAGCTACGCCAGTTGAACCGCCGCCCTCGGAAGTGTACTGGATAGGTATTTTTGCACTTATCAGGATGTTTGTGCGTTCATCATTGATAACTTCAAGAGTCGTTTCACTATCCAGTGTGCTTGAAAGAGGTTTAATGTTCGGGTTATTGCCCTCTCCGCCTGTATATGTCATTACCCACTGGCCTGATTTTGGTGACTGGGTATTGCCGCTTTCATCTTCCGGGAAGGCAACATCATTAGCCCACCAGATTTCCTGAGTGTGCTGTGATATATCGTCTGCAAGATCGCTGACTTTAATGTTATGAACATCCATAGCATTAACAAGACGTTCAAAACAACCTGTCCTGTCAATGTCACGTTCATACTCGACTATAGGTATAAGTCCTAGTACATTCCTGGATACACTTACTATTTCGCCACGTTCAATGTCATAGCGTTCATTTTCCGTATATGCCGTAAAATGTAATTTGTTGCCGGACTTTGAAAAAGTCACTCCGAGTAATTTCTTTTCGCCTACTCCGTCAAAATAAACACAAAAAGCGAATCTGGGGTCAAGTGTCGCATACTCAAAAGGTAGCATACTTGAATCAGATCTCGCTTTTACATCAATAAAACGATATCCAACACCAACTTTCTCGACACAATCTGCAATCTTCTGGTCTTCGTATCCAATATGGACGTTATTTACCAGAATGCCATTCAGCTTTGATATAGCCTGATCATCTGTCTTTTCATCAGTGTCAGGCACTTCCATATCACCTCTCTGAACCAACATTGCGGGTGTGGCCCAAAAATATGACTTCTTCCATGAGGTAATGACATTTGCAAGATTGTCAACTGCTTTTATATCAATGTCCGGTCTTATGATTTTTGTCCTGCTAAGAGGCTGGATGCCTCTCTCATAGTTTATGAGGTATTGTTCTTCCCCCATAGCTATTCTATGTTTCGGATAAGCTTTGCCGATAACTTCAAGTATGTTATCTCTTGTTATCTCTTTTTCGGAAGTAAATATCTTCCTTCTGCCTACTAATGGTGTGATATACATTGCATCCTCACCTCCTTGCATAAAAATAAGCACGAATGAATAGTTATTCGTGCTTTTCGCTTTCTCTCAGTTTACACTATATCACGGGTATAATATGACATTCAATGACATTTTTAATCTTTTTTCATTTTTTTTGAAAAATTTTTCAGTGCATAACCATGCAGCCTTAATGTGTGCCGCCATGATTTATTAATCTCAACTGCTATCTGCTCAAATGTCATGTGATTAATGTATCGCATGTACAGTATATCTCTTTGTGCAGGTCTTTCCAGGCTGTCGATTGTCTTGATGATATCCGCCCTGACTTTTCCTAGTCGTTCAATTTCATCATATATCTCTTTTTCAAGGTCTACTATCTTCGCTATCGCCATACTGAGTTTATCGCCGTTTATTGAAGTCTGTACTCGTTCTCCGTCCATCCTCGCACTGATATTCGTTGCCATGTCATTATACTTCTGTAATTCTTCTGACATGTTCTTTATCCGTGTTTCAATATGCCTTAAACTCATTAAATAATCTTTAGCGTCCAATGTAATCACCTCGCTTATATGGGACTGTTGATAACTGCTGTCGGTTTTGGGGCAGGTGCGCCCTCTCTTTTTGCGAATGATGCTAAAACATCACATACATCGTCATGCAGCACTTTTCCGACAACTGAATAACTAAGCAGCTGCGACATCATTACTCCATAATCGTCCTTTGCAGAATAAAGTGACTTATCCTTAAAGTATACATGCTCTTTTACCCACGGTGCATATACAATTATCTTTGTTTCCTTGTTCGCTGTTGTGTACTCTTGCGTTATATTGCAGTAATATTTTCGCTCTTTAAGACGTTTATTTACCTCAAAAGATACCCTGTCACCGCCATTGTTTGACTCAAAATGGCAAGCTTCAACTTTGTTTTTGATAATAAGATCAACTGACCGCCTGTACTGAATCTCATAGTCTGATTCATTACTGCATATGCAAGCATCAAGGTAATATCTGTCACCATACTTCAGTAAAACAGGCTGTGCGAAATAGTCAGTACCCTTGTTTTTTGTATCCGCTATAGACAGTACTGCGTCCGGTTCCTGTAATGGCAATTCCAGGTATCTCTTAATATCATCTTCATGGTATAAAAGTCCCTCACGTTCTATAGGCTCATTTTTGTAAAGGCACTTATATGATATTTCATCCATGACCTTTTCCTGATCGTGAAAAAATTCTGCTGACATGCCATTGTACTTGTAATTAAAATTACTCTCGCCGGTTTCAGGATCTATGTCTGGTACTGCAATAAATCTTGCTCTGTCACTATTGCCGTATATATCTTTCAACCTTCCGATAACATCATGGACGGACCATCTGGTAGCTATATGTATTTCCTTGACTTGTTCATTAAGCTTTCTCTGCCTTGCGTCAACTGCATATATGCTCCACAACTTATCAAGTCTGGGCTTGCTTAATGCTTCTTCAATACCGCCGATGAGATCATCACAAAACAAATATCTGTTTGCCCTGACTTTACCTGCGTTTTTTGAACCGACTGAGGATGTTTGCAAGTTTGCAAATGGCTTGTAATCATTAAAATTAATCTGTTCCCTTTTCGCATCTGTCCTTTCAAGCTTTACATGCGGAAATATCTCACTCCATGCATACTCAATATTGTTTGTCGTGATATCAAGTACACCGTCATAAAACATTCTTGTAATGTCTCCCGAATGAGAATAAAACAAATTATAATCATCGGGATGTCTTCCGATTACCCAAGATGCAAAGAATTTTATCAGAGTTGTCTTTTGTGTCCCAGGCGGCATTGAAATTGATAATAAATCAAGCTCATCATCTTCAAGCGATTGCATAAACTGTATTAATCCATGCTTGTTAAGCTGCTCTTTTTTCGGCTCATAAAATTTATTTGATTCTGTCCTGTTCTTCTCCAGATATAACAAGAATGATTCAAAATTCCATGGCGCACGAAATAAAAAGAACCGCCATTTCAAGCGGTCTACCTCGTTTGCAAGCATAGTTTCCCCATGCCCTACATGATATCCGATTATGCTGTTTGCTGTCGCTATTGCATAATCACTCGCATTTTTGGCGAACTTTCGGGCCTGCACATTATTCTCCAAGTCATATTCTTCAGCATACCCTTTAAGCAGTGAATCCATATCCCTTAACCATTGATAACCATGATTGGGATCTTCTATCATCCGCTTGTATATATCAACATATCTCTTTTTTTCCATCCATCTTCCCCGTTTAAAAAATTGTAGGGCAATCTATATCCGGCAGAATTGATTACCCTACTGATTTGCGGTTCATTATAAGCCACCTACCACACTAAGGCTATTTGACTTCAATCGAGTAAAACGTGCTGTCCTGATTGAATATACCTCACGGCCCTTGTGACGGGCCTTTCATCAGCTTTCCGCTATGAGGTCGAAAAAGGAGGTACAAAAAACCCAAAGACGAAAGAAACCCAATAAAACAGAATCACTGGCCGCTTTCAATGTGTTTTTCTGTACACTTGCTGATTGAAGGAATCGAACCTTCATTTATGCCATCCACATCAGCCATATATTGTATGCCATTAGCATTATTATCGTGAACTGTACCGGTTTTATCGCTTTATCTCCCCCATCATCCGAAAAACATATTCCGAATAACATTAGTATCGCTAATATCCCATCAAGTATCGTTGCTATAATTAATTTGTAATCCATCAATATGCCCTCTTTTACTTGTCCAGACTTTCGTCTGCATCTCCGAAAAAACCATAGGAGTAGCAAAAAAGGAGATGCAGACTACTCATCCGGTCAGTGCCTATTTGCCAGAAAGGAGTATTCAAGCAGCAGTTTCCGGCAAGGCATCGCACCTTGCTTAAAGTCTGACACTCGGAAATCCGTGAAAGGCGATTTATTAAAAGGTTTTTACCATGAAACCTTATTCATCTTCTTCATCCTCGTAATCATCCGTTATCCCTAAAACTCTCTCATATGCTTCAATCATCCCCTGAAGATATAAATTATCTCTTAACACATCCAAAAGTGCATCTGCCATTTCGTAAGACTCTGAATCTTCTAATTCTTCTTCGTCCGGCTCAAATTCGTCTATCTTGTCACCAATCTCATCTAAACTCTCGCCAGCTGCATGAAAGTTTCCGTCATTATCCATGTATCCGAACTTTACACCAACTTCAACTGCCTTATTCCCCATCTTCACTCTCCATTGCTTCTCTGTATGTCGTTTCCGTAATTACCGTGTACCCAACATGCCCTAACTTTATACCGCTGTCACAGTATAATTTCTTTCCAAGCTTCGTTGCCCTCATGCAGAAACTTATATCCTCTCCGAACCCTAATACCGGACTGAACGGTAACCCAAAATTCTTTGTTACCCCTTCCGCTAATGACGTTTTCATCATCACACATCCGAATCCGCATGCCTCTATCTCAAATATTGAGTCCCTCGGATAATCCATGTAGGCTCTTATCTTCGCAACCTTCTTGTGATTCTCCTCGTCCTCTTCCATCTTTATCTCGTTAAATATCGTCGGTAATATCGGCTTCTTCCGTGTAAAGTATAACCCACTCACAAAGTCATACCCCTCATCCATCCGCTTACTTAATCTCTCAAGCAGATTACTCGGAAATACCATGTCCGAATCAAGCCACAGTATCCTGTCATATCCCCCATCTACCGCTTTCTTGCATATCTCGTTCCTCGCATCGTATATCAGCGAACTCGTCACTATAAATAACTCAACCTCTCCGACCGGCTCTAACCCTACCAGTGCGTTCATAAACGATGTCGATACCTGATCCATACACGGTACTCCGATTAGTGTCTTCATCCTATTCGCTCCCCTCTATTTCGGATTTTTCTATTCGCCACTCAGCAACTCCCGAAACCTCTCTTTACTCACTTGCACTCCTTTTTTGTTTTGGGGGTATTACGGGGGAATCACCCCGCCGCCGCCTGTCGCTTCATGCAGACCCCCACCGGGAACCGTGGCGGGGTCTGTCCTGCTGTCCTGCTGTCCTGCTGTCCTGCTGTCCTGCTGTCCTGCTGTCCTGCTGCTAGTGTTACTCATTGTATCATGTAACATTATCGTGTCGACAAATACTTATTTTGCGACATGTTGACTATACAAAATATACAATGATTTGATATCATATACCACGAACCATTGTATGATATTACTAGATTATACATAATATGCACTGATATACATAATATCGTGCATATATATACAGTGTGTTATTCATCGTCAAGGCCGGTTAAATCTGGTGGCGGTGGAAGTTCTGAAGTCTTATACTGTTCTGCTAATTCGTCTATAGTCTTTTCAGGACTATTGCCAATTACTTCTATTGTTTGTTTTGGCTGATCATTCCATGAATATTTTGATTTCAGAATAAACATGCTGCCAATTGAGTTGTCATTACCTGCCCTGGATGCTAGTCCAGATTCACAAACGGAATACCACTTTTTAACAATTTGTCGGGACTCGGGATTAACCCTGCTGCCATCCGTTCTATAGTAACCCTTTGCGACATCAGATAAATTAGAGTTAGATATTTTAACCAATTCACTAGAAAATTGAATGATTGTAGGATTTTTATTAAATTTATAGCAAAGAGGAAGGTAAATTTCATTAAAGATTCTATCAAGTAAAGGATAATCGTTATAAAAAGAATCAGGAATAATATATTTAATAAGATGCTGATATATATATAATAATAATCCTGAAAAGCACATGGTATTATAAATTGTTTCTGGATCTGGTAAAGAAGCTATATATTCATCTACTAAAATATCGAGTTTTGATAAATATATTTCGATATCCTGATTATTTGCAGATTTAACTTTTACGGTATTTGATTTAATGACACTCACCTTCTTTTTACCTGAAATTAAATAATTTTACTGATAAATCCAGATTAGACTATATCGTATAATTTTGTCAAGTAGGGCGGGGAAAAACGAAAAGAGAAATTAAAAAAAGATTCAGCTGCAGATCCGGACCGGCTCCGAGGGGCTGCAGATCTTCCGGGATTTGACGTTATAGAAATTTATATTATATATAACAGTTCCGATATACAATAAATTTATATATAATAATGGGATATATAAATTTATTAATTATAATCATATAAAGATTAATCATATAGATATATATTATTATAGAACCAATAATTATATAATGATTAATATTAATACCGGTATATATAATATATGTCAAATAATGATTATATAATATATAGATATAGATATAAATACAGATAATTATAATATACTGATTAATATAAATATAATAACAGATATAATTTATAATATCATTAATTTATATATAAATACTGTTATAAATATAAATAATATATGGAGTATAACATAAAAATTAATTATATAGGGATATATAATATATAAATATAGGGCTATACCCCTATATATAAAAGGGGGTATAGCCCTATATAATAAATAAATAAATAATATATATAATAATAAAAAAATAATAATATATATAAAAGGTTTTTT
>ERZ842401.545-NODE-545-length-55206-cov-23.745064_pt1 | contig 55206 bp, 51 predicted proteins | sample MGYA00521270_ERZ842401 | MGnify/ENA primary metagenome ERZ842401 (study PRJEB31892, sample SAMEA3878208) | bioreactor metagenome | biome: Moose rumen | place: Sweden | collected 2011-10 | study: EMG produced TPA metagenomics assembly of the PRJEB12797 data set... | reverse complement strand
GGCTTGAGAGGCGTCAGTGTGTCTATCTCATAGACCACATCTTCTCATGAGCCGCACCCGATACGAGGTCGGGCAGATTATCCGCGACTGGGGCGGTGAGTTCCTCTCACGTCATAAGGTGACGGAGCCGGTTCGCAAGTCCTTCGGCAGGATGGCCCTGTGCCGTACCCGCTGGCTCGGCGGGCACGTGGAGGTGTGCCCTGAGTGCGGCGAGGTGCACGTGAGCTACAACAGCTGCCGCGACCGCCACTGCCCCAAGTGCCAGAACAAGGAGCGCGCCCTCTGGGTGGAGATGCGCAAGGACGAGGTGATGCCGGGCGTGAAGTACTTCCACACGGTGTTCACCATTCCCGACTGCCTGCACCAGATTGCCATGTCCCATCAGGCTATGTTCTACGACGCGATGTTCCGCGCCGCATGGAACACCCTGCGCACGTTCTTCGGCAATCTGGGGCTGCAGGGAGGCATGACCAGTATCCTGCACACATGGGGCAGCAACCTGCACTACCATCCGCACATTCACTGCATAGTGCCTGGCGGAGGCGTGGACAAGGACGGCCTCTGGCACCACCTGAAGGGATGCAGGGGAGCCGGGCGCGACTTCCTCTTCCCAGTGCAGGCTCTGAGCCCTATGTTCCGTGCCAAACTCATGGCCATGCTCACACACCGGCTGAAGGAACTCGGAGAGGCCATGCCGCAGCATGTCCGCAAACGGTGCTTCGAGAAGCCGTGGGTGGTCTACAGCAGGCCTCCGGCCAAGGGCGTCGGCCAGGTGCTGGAGTACATCGGCAGGTACGCCTACCGCGTGGCCATCAGTAACTCCCGGATCCTCGACTACGATGCCGGGGAGGGCAAGGTCTCCTACGACTACAAGGACTACCGACATGGCGGCACGCACAAGACGATGAGCATGAGCGCCGTGGACTTCCTCCACCTCTTCTCGCTCCATGTCCTGCCTCCCGCATTCGTGCGCATCCGGCACTACGGACTGCTCTCGCCCTCATGCAGAGACAAGCTCCGCAAGGTGCAGGAGCAGCTCGGAGGAACGCCCGTCCCAAAGGAGAGGCGCAGGAAAACCTACGAGGAGGTCTGCCAGGAGCAGGGATGGGAAATCGGCATCTGCCCGCACTGCAAGTGCAGGATGATTGTCGTAGAGACCATCGCACCCACAAGGGCACCGCCTTTGTCCGCCCACGTCCGCACGGCATCCGTATAGCCCTCCGCTCCGCAGTCCGTCAAACCATGATTCTTGGCGGACGGCCACCATAGTGCCCATACGTGACTGTTTCTGTGTTTCAAAGACCGATTCGGCTGGCTTTCCAGCCTCTTATCTACATCGCGGACGGCTTATTCGTCACCGCATCCGCTGATTTTCTTCTTCCCTGACGATGCACGACTGAGATCCAAACCGAGGTTAATCCCCATAGATTCATGCCCGCACACCGTACAACATGGTCTTCATATGGCCTTGAGGCCACACGAAGACCTCTTTAGTTTGTTTTGCACTCGCATTTTGTCATGTCGAGTTTACAAATGCAAAGGTACATTAATTTTGCGGAAAACCAAAACAATCATCACTTTTTTTGCACTTGTGTTAACAAATCTTGTACTTTTTGGGCGATATTCCGCAAAAAATGCCCAAAATATTTTGCAGTTACGATTGTTTACATTATCTTTGCAGCATGAAAGCAACAGAACAAACCATCCAGCAGATTGAGCGGACATTGAAGAAAATTGCTCAGAAGTTACCCGAGACCCAAGAGCCTACTCTGATGACCGACATCCATCTGCGAGTACCACAGGAAAGTGGAGAAATTCTTGTGTTCGACGACGATGACAATGAGATTACTCGTTGTGTTGTGGAACAGTGGATAGAAAACAAAGACGAGGACTTCTATGAGGAAATTACTGAAATCCTCCGGAAAGAGCTTCACCGCTTGGAGAACATCACGGCTCATCTCGGCATTCTGAAACCCTATAGCTTCGTTCTCGAAGACGACGACAAGGAACCCATGGGAGAACTCTATGTAGCCGATGATGAAACCATCATACTGGGCGGCGAACTGATGGAGAACATGGAAGAAGACCTTGACTCCTTCTTCGACAATCTGATGAAAGATTAGCCTTTTCGTCAGAACGAAGAGACGCAGACGTACACAAGTTTTTGGGATATCACCATAAATAAAAGACGCGGAGGATGTTTTTCCTCTGCGTCTTTTCTTTTATGCGAACCTTATGAATAGGGATTAGAAGTGGTAGCCAAGAGTGAGCAACAGCTGATGGCGCTTGTTGTCTACATTCACATAGCTGTCAACGATATTGTTGGGAATGTCGCTCCCAGCTGAAGCCTCATAGGACATGAAGGGGCTGAACTCACCTTTTGTAATCGTGTACTGATAAGCCAAATCGAGCGACAGCTTGTCGAAGTTCACGCCGATACCAGCCGTCAGGCGGTTCGTTGCCTTCCAGTTTGTGAAGTCGGTAGCCGATGCATAATAGCTGCCCGGGCTGTCCAATGAGCCATCCTTGAAACCATTGATGTCGTACATCGGGCTGATATAGTTGTAACCCAGACGAACAGCAAAGTGCTCATCGGCCTTCAACTCGGCACCCAACTTCAGCGTACTGACACCCTTCAGCATCGACTCCGTGTGGTTGTTCATCACGCGGTCGCTCTCGCTGTCCTCCCAGTATTCGTCGTCATACCAGTCGTAGCCGCCGCCTGTGTTGACACGGCTGTCCAACGAACCATAGTCGCTATACTCGTAAGTAGCTCCCAAGGCGACCATATTGCCGATGGTATGGCCCAGCGAAATACCGAACTTCCAGGGAGTGAAGAGCTTAAACTTATACCGCTCTGAACTGGTGCGGTTCTTGTTCTTGCCCACATTGGGTTTGTAGTCGAGGCGTGTGCTGTTCTCCGTGGTGAGATCGTAGAACGTCGGAGTGTGGATATACAATCCGATGCGGAAAGGCGACTCCTCAATGGGACGATAGATGGCACCCACCTTGACGTTGAATCCCGTACCGTCGATATAGCGCTCGTCGCTAACCAGAACTTCACCGACAGAAGCATTGCTATAATCAACCAGCGACTCCGTGTATTCGCTGTAGCTCTTATAGTTGACATCCTTGATACCCACAGTCAGACCGAGAAACCAGCGGTTGTTGATGTTGCCGCTGAAGTTGAAGTCGTATTCGCCGATATAGCCCTTCTGCCCACGAATCATGTTGTAGCCTTTACCGTCGTTGTAGTAGAAGTTGCCGTCCTTGGGATCGGGCAACAGCACATTATAATAAAGGTAGTCCAACTGGTTGAAGCCATTGCCGTCGCCAATCCATACGCCGCCATCGTCCTCCAGACCGAACACTCCCTCTGCACCTTTGACATACGACAGCTTGTTCTGCGAAGCACCATTCAAGGTGTTGGCAGCTGAAAGGATATGATTGAAGTTCCGACTCTTATGGTAGTTGAAGCCAAAGTTCATAAACGAGTTCTGCCCTGTCTGATGGGCGTAGACGAAGCCCATCTGGTCGAAGCTCATGCTGGTCTTCTTGCTCCAGTCGAAGTCTTGTGCATCCTGCTGGCTCACCATTCCGGCTGTTGCCATGATGGTGGAATGGCGGAAGAGTCCGATGCCTGCCGGGTTGGAGGAGATGGTGGAGATATCGGCGCCTAAGGCTTCCATTGCGCCACCCATTCCTACGTATCGCGCCGTACCGTTGAGGTCGTCGGTAGCGATGTTGGCATTCTCATAAGTTTCTTGTGCTGCAACTGGCACTGCGGCCAGCATGCTCAGCGCGAAAATAATCTTTTTCATCTTTATCTATTGTTCTATGTTCAATACTTATTAATTATCGAGGTGCGAAGGGGGTTATCGGCGTCCTCCGAAACCACCGCCGTGTGAGCCACCGCCACCGCCGCCACTACGGGTTGAACCAGAGCTGCTGCCGCCAAAGCTGCCGCTACTGTGGCCATAGCTACCGGATGAAGCGCCAAAGTTGCTGTTCTTCGAACGAGAAGAACCTCCAAACGATCTGTTGCTGGGCGTATAGGTGGAAGTGCGTTCCGGTGTCTGATACTCGGAGCGCGAATTGCGACGAGTGCCGCCGAACGTGCCTTGCTGGCGGGTCTTGCCACCATTCTTTCCGGCTACAGAGCGCTTTCCATTGCTGCCACGCGCACCACCGAAGCTGCCACCGCTGTGTCCGCTACGTCCCGGACGATAGACATGACCGTGACCTGAAGTGCCCGTGATGCCGTGATTGGTTCCAGAGTTCATATACGTGATACCACCGTAGCCACCGCCCCAGTAGCCACCATAGCCATAGTAATAAGGATAGCCCCATCCCCAATAGTTATAGTACCAAGGCGAATACCAAGAGTTATACCATCCATAGTATGAATACCAAGGATCGTACCACCCACCATACCAAGGGCTATGCCATCCGCCATACCAGGGATCGTATAAGTCCCAGTAGTAGCGCGAGTGCCAATAAGGACCGAAGCCGAAGTGTGTGAAGAACCAGGGATCGTAAGGACAGTAAGTATCCTCGAAACGGCTCATCCTGCGACTCAGAGCGTAATCGTCTTCCTCGTCGTACTTCAATTCCTCACTATTATCTTCGTAGCCCTTACCCGGGTGGAACTCAATGATGTCGTTGCCCATCGAGTCCGTCCCAACTACCTCATAGTGGCTGGCGAATTCACCCATGCGGTTGTATTCGTCGTCGCTCCGATTGCTCCCGCTGTAGTAGGCGGGGCCATCATCCACGTTTTCAACAGAGCTCTTTACCTCCTTCACACTCTTCTTGGGGGTGAAGTAGAGGTCGTCTTGTGCCATCATGCTCAATGGCAGCGCTCCAAAGATGACTGATAACAGGACTTTCTTTTTCATATTTTCATGCATTATTATTGTTCGCAGTGCAAAATTACGATAAAATCACATGCAAATATACGGATTTTCCCTAATCCATGATAGGTTTTTCCCTATTTTTTATAAATTTGCAGGTGATTTTTAACAAAACTGATAACAGAATGGGGCAAAAAGCCCCATCAAAAACAGAAAATACATGAAATACTACGAAGTGGAATTCAGGTTTGCTGACAAGGCAGGAAAGCCTCTCGAAGCAGAATTCAAGCAGTTGGCTCGCGAACTCTTGTCAGCGATGTCGGCCAGTGCTGGATTTGAGTCGTTCGAAGATACTGACGACGGAATGAAGGGATATGTCCAGAAAGAGACCTTCGACGAAGCTGCATTGCGCGAAGCAATGGGCGAAATGCCGTTGGACAATGTCGGCATCTCCTATGTTATAAGAGATGTGGAGGACAAGAACTGGAATGCTACTTGGGAGGATGAAGGCTTCGAACCCATTGTCATTGATGACCGATGCATCATTCACGACACCATTCATCCCACTGCCATAACCCCACCCCTAACCCCTCCCCTTAAAGGGGCGGGGAATAAGGGGGAAGAACTAACCCCTCTTGACATCACCATCGATGCGAAACAGGCGTTTGGAACAGGCAATCATGAGACGACGAGGATGATTGTATCGCGCCTGATGAACATGAATCTGCAGAGGAAACGTGTGCTCGATTGCGGCTGTGGAACAGGCATTCTCTCCATCGTGGCTTCCAAGTGCGGCGCCAAAGATGTGGTGGCCTACGACATCGATGAATGGAGTGCCGACAACACACGCCACAATGCCGAACTCAACGATGTAGTGAATGTCGAAGTGCTTTTAGGCGATGTCAATGTGCTTTCCCACGTTTCGGGGGTCTTCGATGTGGTTTTGGCCAACATCAACCGCAACATTCTACTGGCGGATTTGCCCAAGATGAAAGAAGTGATGGCACATGGAGCCAGCATCATTTTGAGCGGATTCTACGTCGAAGATGGTATGAGTATTGCCGAGAAAGCCGGCGAGTTAGGCATGCGCCTGCTCAACACCAGCAGCGAAAACAACTGGTGCATGCTGGAGTTTTGCACGGAATAAGGCCTGTAGAAGAAGAGAATCCTATCTCCATCATAGAAATAGAAGAGCTCGGAATCATTCCACCTCTACCAAATTCTTGCAATGTACTTTATAAAATACTGATTTACTGAATGTTAGCGAACATTCAATCGGTTTTTCACCACTACTAATCCTCTACCAATCCTCTACAGAACTTCTACCATTGGCCTACCTGTAAACGATATCACCCTACTGTGTTCGATATTGGTTTAGATACAGGAAAGATTCATTCCCATGTTGGGAATGCTTCGTAGAATACGCTTCTATGCTTCACTCCAATGATGGGAATGCTTCGTAGAATACGTTTCTATGCTTCATTCCAATAATGGGAATGCAGCATTTACATAATGGGAGTGAAAGATAGAGATGATGAATATATTTGCGATTTCAATCTATGCACAGACGCTTCAAGTCGTAATAACTGCCGTTGTATAGATTGAAGTCTACGTAGCCCTTGATGCCCGGCAGACGGCCAGCATCAGTGTGTTGCCAGAACTTCCACGGTCCTTTGTACTCAATCTCGTCTACGTAGTAGTGGGCTATCCAATAGGGATAGTCGTCGAATACCGGCGTACCCAGATAGTTTACCTTAAATTTATAATAGGTATAGATGATGGGCTTCACATGATATTTGTCTTCCACGATGTGAAGCCATGTGAGAACTTCGCGACGGAAATCTTCTACCGACATGTCCTTCGGCTTATGCTCCACATCGAGCACAGGTGGAAGGTCGCCTTCTTGCAGATGAACCTTCTTCAGAAAGAAGTTTGCCTGATCGCGGGCCGTCGACTTGTTGCTCCAGAAATGATAGGCCCCACGCATGAATCCATAGTCGCGAGCATTGTGGAAGTTGTCGTTGAACTTGGGGTCAAGCCTCGAAGCGCCTTCCGTAGCCTTGATCATCACAAAGCGGATGGGGCATTTCTCAATCATTGCATGCTGAAGCTGTTCCCAGTCGATGTCGCCTTGATAGTGACTGATGTCGATGCCGCGAATCTCATAACCCGAAGGATATTTAGCGTCGCCATAGATGGCACGCCAGCGGAAGCCGAAAGGCCCGACAAAGAAATAATAAAACAACCAAACATAAACCACAACGACAGCCACCCCACCTAATGCCCAAGCCCATCGGGGCAGTTTGCTCAGGAGAGAGTTGCCGCGGCGCTTTCGTCGCTGGCTGGCTTTCGTCGTCGCTTTATGTTTGGTTGTCAAACTATGGATGAATAATACTATGTATTCAGATTATGATTCTTCTTGCTCCAGACGCAGCGTCATGGTGGGCTGGTCGCATACCTCGCGTGGTCCCCAATACTGGATGGGTCCGGGATAAACGTATGCCGTATCGTAGGCCCAGCGGTCGCGCTGTGCGGCAAAGGTCTTAAACGGCTTGCCGTTCAGGTCTACCAAAGCCTTGCGGATGACGGGCTTCATCTTACCCTTTCTGCGTTCCATGTTCATCATCATCGTGATGGGCACACCACCAGCTTGCCATTCTTCAACAGGGTGAGTGGTGTTTTTCACGATGGCCATATAGCCTGTCTTGCCGGCAGCAATGAGGTGAGCGGCGCTCAGGCCCAGTGCATAACAGTAGTCGGCATCGTAGTTAGAAGGAGCTGCACAACGGCCTTCGTATCCGAAGAAGTGGGTCTGCGACGAGAACTTGCCCGAATAGCGTCCCCAACGCTTAAACTTCTCTACTCGCTGCGACACCATCGTTGCCAGGAGTTTCTCGGTTTCAATCTGGCTTACCTGAACGTTTCCATGCGGATCGCGGTCGAATGCCAACTGGCGAGCCACGTTCATGGGCAATGCATTGAATACCAAGAGGTTCTCATCGGTGAGCTGGCTCTTGATAAAGTCAATCAGGTCGTTGCGCGAAACGGCGAGACTGTACGACTCAGGCATAGCCAGGATTTCGTTGAGCTGAGCAATCAGTCGCTTGATATGCGGGATAAACTCGATAAGTCCTTCAGGAATAATCACCGTACCGAAGTTGTTGCCATCGGCAGCACGACGCAAAACAGAGTCAACGATGTAGTCGACGACGTCGTTCAGCGACATGTCCTTCTGTTCTACCTCCTCTGAAATGAGGCAAACGTTGGGTTGTGTCTGGAGGGCAACTTCCAGAGCGATATGACTGGCCGAGCGTCCCATTACCTTAATAAAGTGCCAGTATTTGCGGGCAGAGTTGCAGTCACGCTCGATGTTTCCAATCAGTTCTGAATAGACCTTGCATGCTGTGTCGAAACCAAATGAAGCTTCGATCTGCTCATTCTTCAAGTCGCCATCGATTGTCTTCGGGCAACCTATCACCTGCACGCCGTAGTTCTTGGCTGCATAATACTCAGCCAGGACGCAGGCATTGGTGTTCGAATCGTCGCCACCAATAATGACGATGGCCTTGATGTCGAGTTCGCGGATAATTTCGAGTCCTTTCTCAAACTGCTCTACCTCTTCCAGCTTGGTACGGCCAGAGCCAATCATGTCGAATCCGCCCGTATTGCGGTAGTCGTTGATAATCTCGTCGGTCAGTTCCATGTAGTTGTGGTTCACCAATCCGCTGGGACCCATCAGGAATCCATAGACGCGGTTTTCCGGGTTCATCTTCTTGATGGCGTCGTAGAGTCCTGTAATCACGTTGTGTCCGCCAGGAGCCTGACCACCACTGAGGATAACGCCCACGTTCATACGTGTTTTTACAGGCTCATCGCTCTCAACGAAGCGAATGAGCGGCATTCCATAAGTGTGGGGAAATAATGCCTTGATTTCTTCTTGATTGCCGGCACTCTCAGTCGGAGCACCCTCTTCTACCTTAACAGCACCCTGAAGAGCCTTCGGAAGTTTGGGCTGATAGGATGCACGTGCCAATTGTAATGCACTTTTTTCCATTTTACTAATACTTATTTGTTGTTACCTAAAAAACTTCGTATTGCACAATATTGGCTGCAAATTTACTGCTTTTTTGCGAATTTTGGAAAGATTTCAGATAAAATTAAGGAGAAAAATGCTTTTTTTTGCTAGAAATGGCTTTCATTTCAAATTTTCTTATTATATTTGCCATGTAAACATGACAAGTAATATTTAAAACTATGGCAAAGAAAAGAGAATTAAAGAAAACTATTGAGAGCATCTGCAATGACCTCTTTGCAGAATGTGCAGCAGCTTCGTTGTATGATGAGAAAGCCCAATCGGAGAGTATTTCTGCCCTCATCACGTCGATTGTCCACCTGCAGGCGAACTACATCAACCGCATTTCTCATCTGGAACCAGGTATGAATGCTAAGACTTACTATGGCGATCTGATTAAATGTTTCAAGAAAGACGCCGAGGAAATCATCGACCAGATTAACTTCTCTCAATAAGAAAGCACATGACACAACGTTTCTGCCAATGGCTCTTGTACAAGCGATGGGGATGGACGAAGGAAGTAACCGTAGCCCATCCGGGTAAGTACATCATCTGCCTCGCACCTCATACCAGCAACTGGGACTTCATCATCGGCCAACTGTATATGCGTGCCGAAGGGCTTCGCATTGGCTTCCTGATGAAGAAGGAATGGTTCAAGGGGCCCCTTGGAACCTTCTTCCGGCATATCGGGGGCATTCCAGTATGGCGTTCACAAAAAAGCAGCATGACCGACAACTTGGCGGAAACGGCGCGAAAAGAAAAGACATTCAGGCTCTGCATCACGCCAGAAGGTACTCGCTCGAAGAATGCGGATTGGAAACGCGGGTTCTATATTATTGCCTGGAAAGCTTCCATTCCCATCTTGCTTTATGCGCTCGACTATCAGCGCAAGCTCATAGCTTGTACCAAAAGCTTCGTTCCAACTGGCGACATAGAGCACGAAATGAAAGAAATCAAAGCTTATTTCAAGGATTGCATAGGTAAGCATCCCGAGAAATTCACCGTAGGAGATGAGGCAGAATAGTAGTAATAAGGTACTGCTCATGATGTTCAGCTGTCTGCTGATGGCAGCTTGTGGTACGAAACGTGTGGCTGTAGACAACAGCCGCCAATCAGCTGTGCCTCCTTCTCAGACGACAACCGACACGGAGTCGGACAGCCGGGCAGAGCACAAGAAAGCCAAAAATACCGACAACATCTGGCACGGTATAGAGTATGACGGACAGCCCTGGGTGAGAAATGTCTCGCGGCCGTATTCCATTCCGAATGGGCTTTACAATCGACATATCACCGTGTGGCCTAGTCACGGCCGCTACTATGACCAGGAGAAAGCACAATGGAAGTGGCAAAGACCCTTTCTCTATGGCACTACCGAAGACCTTTTCACCCAAACCATCGTCGTTCCCTTCCTCTTACCTATGCTCGAGAACGCCGGAGCCAATGTGTTTGTGCCGCGCGAACGCGACTGGCAGACCCACGAAGTGATTGTAGACAACGATGGACAGGATGGCTATGCGGAGCTATCGTCACACCAGTCCAGATGGGAAGATGCCGAGAAACCTGGTTTTGCCTTCCATCCTGGAAGCTATCAAGACGATGAAAATCCCTTTACGGCTGGCACAACCCGCAAAGTTCAGTCGGCTAAAACGGCCACGAATACCATCACTTACCAGCCCACGATTCCCGAATCTGGTAGATATGCCGTATATGTGGCTTATCCCGATATTGAAAAGAGCATCGATGATGCCCACTATACCGTCTATCATCAAGGGCAGGCAACAGAATTCCTTGTCAACCAACAGATGGGTGGAGGCACCTGGGTGTACTTGGGTTCGTTTGAATTTGAAAAAGGAAGCAGCGAACGCAACCGTGTGGTACTCACCAATGAGAGCCATGCAAAGGGTTTCGTAGCTGCCGACGCGGTCCGTTTCGGTGGAGGTATGGGCAATATAGAGAGGGGCGGAACAGTAAGTGGGATGCCCAGATGCGTAGAAGGGGCTCGCTACTATGCCCAGTGGGCTGGTGCACCTTATTATATATATAGTCCGAAGAACGGAGTTGACGACTACCGCGATGACATCAATGCCCGCTCCTACATGTCGAACTGGCTCAGTGGGGGTTCGTGCTATGTGCCCGACTCCGCAGGCCTGCGGGTTCCCATCGAAATGTCAATGGCTATTCATAGCGATGCCGGCTATCATGAAGACTATTCCTCTATCTATGGTTCGTTGGGCATCTGCACCACCAATTCGAGCAACGGCATCCTGCCGGCAGGAATCTCGAGAGAAGCCTCCAAAACGCTGATTAGCCATATTCTGAATGGTCTGCAGAGCGACCTGAGTCATTATCTACAGTCTTGGCCCATTCGCGAATTGCGCGATGCCAACTATTCGGAGACGCGCTGTCCATACGCCCCCTCGGTCATTGTGGAAACGCTTTCGCATCAGAGTTTCCCGGATATGAAGGTGGCATTAGACCCGAAATTCCGCTTCCTGCTTGCAAGAAGCATCTACAAGAGCGTGCTTCAATTCACGGCAGAGGCTCATTCCACCCAATATACCGTAGCTCCTCTCCCACCCCATTGCCTGAATATCGAGTTCCAGAACAACAATACGGTAAGGATTGCGTGGGAACCAACGAAAGACGAGCTTGAGGAATCGGCAGCCCCAGATGCCTATGTGGTCTATGCTTCGGCTGGTACAGGCTCGTTTGATAATGGAACGCTCATCAAGGGCACGTCTTGCAAGATGAGCCTGCAGCCTGGCGTGGTTTACAATTTCCGCGTCACCGCCGTGAATAAAGGTGGCGAGAGCTTCCCATCCGAGACGCTTTCAGCACTCTACCATGCGGGGGCCACCCGCTCTGCTATCATCGTCAATGGTTTCCACCGTGTTGCTGCTCCAGCCACCCGTGAGAATGATGCCGAACAAGGATTCGACTTCTTGGCAGATCCAGGCGTAAGCTACGGACTGACAGCCGGTTTGAGCGGGGCACAGCGCTGCTTTGACAAGACAAAAATCGGCATCGAAGGGCCCGGCGGACTTGGCTACAGCGGCCAGGAATGGCAGGGAAAACTGATTGCCGGCAACGATTTCAACTATGCCTACACACATGCCGAAGCCATGAAGAACCTGTTGCAGTTTAACGTTGCCTCATGTTCTTCAGAAGCCGTAGAGCAAGGCAAGATTGATTTACAGAAATACCACGTCGTTGACCTGATATTGGGTCTTGAAAAAGAAGACGGCAACCTGCTGCAACCTTATAAGACTTTCTCAGAGAAGATGCAGGACCGACTCACGAAGTATGCCCATAGTGGAGGAAACATACTGGTGAGCGGGGCCTATGTGGGCAGCGATATGCGCAAGGAGAGCGATTCCGACTTCCTCAACAACGTCTTTAAACTGAAGAATACGGGGTCAACCCGGATAGAAGCCGACTCGCTCGTCACGGGATTAGGCACGGATATGGTCTTCTATCGAATGCTCAACGAGGATCATTATGCCGCTACTGCCACAGACATCCTGATGCCCGTAGAACCAGCTTTCAGCGCAATGGTCTACTCATCAGGCAATTCTGCTGCCGTTGCCTATCAGGGACGCGACTACCGAACATTCACGATGGGATTCCCCTTTGAGTGTATCACATCGTATCGCAAGCGTGCAGCCATCATGAAGGGCATACTCAACTTCCTCTGTCCCAATTAAACAGGCTGCAGTCATGACTATACAAAAGAACATCATATAAACAACAGAAATATGAAAATCATTGCAAACGCAAAAGGTTCGAGAACCATCGAGGTGACCGATCAGCATTTTGAAACCATCCATCAGTATTCGCTGCTCAAGAATCTCATCGACAGCAACGGAATCATCGACGAAAGTGTCGTTGACAAACTGAAGTACAACTGCCGCTCGATATTGGAGTCGCAACCGGAAGTAGACCGCAATCTGATGGACCTCTGCCTGGACGTTGTCTACAACTCCGACATGAAGGCCATCGGTCTGCACAACTTAGTGTTGGCATACATCGAGTGGGAAAACCAGCAACAAGCCGAACAACAACCCACTGAAGGATGAAAGAGTATCGGTTGACCGACTTCCTGCCAACCACGAAGAAGGAAATGGAGCTCCGGGGATGGGATTCTCTCGACGTCATCCTGTTCTCCGGCGATGCCTATGTAGACCATCCCTCGTTTGGTGCTGCCGTCATCGGGCGCGTACTCGAGGCTCATGGCTACCGTGTGGGCATCGTTCCGCAGCCAGACTGGCACGGCGACTATCGCGATTTCAAGAAACTGGGCCGGCCACGCTTGTTCTTCGGCATTTCTCCAGGTTGCATGGACTCGATGGTCAACAAATACACGGCCAACCGACGACTTCGTTCGGAAGATGCTTATAGTCCTGATGGCAGGCATGACTGCCGGCCAGAATACCCAACGATTGTCTATAGCCGTATACTTCGACAGCTCTTTCCTGATGTTCCCATCGTATTGGGAGGCATCGAAGCCTCGTTGCGAAGGCTCACCCACTACGACTACTGGCAAGATGCGCTACACAAGTGCATCCTCTGCGACTCACATGCCGACCTCATCAGTTACGGAATGGGTGAGAAAACCATAGTAAAGATTGCAGAAGAACTGGATAAAGGCATAAACATCAAAGACTTAACGTGGCTTCCACAAACGGTTTATTTGTCAAAAGAGAAAGACATTCCTGGGGGAATCACGGCAGATGACATCGTGTTGCATTCCCACGAAGAATGCCTTCGCAACAAACGTGCACAGGCAGAGAATTTCCGGCACATCGAGGAAGAATCAAACAAGATGCACGCCCAGCGCCTTCTGCAAAAAGTTGACAATGTGTTTGCTGTGGTCAACCCGCCCTATCCGCCCATGACCACAGAAGAACTTGATGCTTCATTCGATTTGCCCTACACGCGTCTGCCTCATCCGAAATATAAGAACAAGCACATTCCGGCCTACGAGATGATTAAGCACTCGGTGAATATCCATCGCGGGTGTTTCGGGGGGTGTGCTTTCTGCACCATTTCAGCCCATCAGGGAAAATTTATCACCTGCCGCTCCAAGCAGAGCATCATCAACGAGGTGAAGCAAGTCATCGGATTGCCCGACTTCAAGGGTTATCTCTCCGACTTAGGCGGTCCATCGGCTAACATGTATGGCATGCATGGCCGCAATCTGAAAGCCTGTGAGTACTGCAAACGACCTTCGTGTATCCACCCTGCCGTATGCCCCAACCTCGATACCGACCATTCTGCCCTGCTTGATATCTATCATGCCGTAGATGCTCTGCCGGGCATCAAGAAGAGTTTCATCGGAAGTGGCGTGCGCTACGATCTGCTGCTGCACCAAAGCAAGGATGAGCATACCAACCAGGCTGCCCGCGAATACACCCGCGAACTGATATGCAAGCATGTGAGCGGCCGACTGAAAGTGGCTCCAGAACACACATCCGACAAGGTGCTGATGCTCATGCGCAAACCGTCGTTCAGGCTGTTCGAGCAGTTTAAGCGCATCTTCGACCGAATCAATCGGGAAGAAAACCTGCGCCAGCAGATTATTCCCTATTTCATTAGTTCGCATCCGGGATGTCAGGAAGCCGATATGGCCGAGCTGGCCGTCATTACCAAACGGCTCGATTTCCACCTGGAACAAGTACAGGACTTCACGCCTACCCCTATGACTGTGGCCACAGAGACGTGGTATACGGGCTTTGACCCTTATACACTTGAGCCTGTGTTCAGCGCACGGACACCCAACGAGAAGCTTGCCCAGCGTCAGTTCTTCTTCTGGTATAAGCCCGACCAGCGTGCTTCCATCGAACGAGCACTTCGACGGATAGGCCGCGCAGACCTGATTTCCCAACTCTATTCTACTTCATCATCGCCCGCTTATGACCATCATCGAACAGACAACCATAGGGAAAAAAAGCCAGGAAACCAACGAGGACGGCATCCTCGCAGATAGCCGTTTCGTGGCTGTCATCGACGGAAGCACCAGTAAAACGCCCATTCGCATCAATCCAACGATGACGAACGGACAGTGTTGCATGCATATCGTCAAGGATACCATCGCCAACATGCCGGCAGACATCTCCTGTGATGCTTTTTGTGAACGAGTAACCGATGCGATTCATGCCACCTACGTAGCCAATGGCTTCGACCTCCAGCAACTTTGGAGCCATCCTGAGCAACGCACTACCGCCAGTTGCATCATCTATAGCAAGTGGAGAAAGGAGATTTGGATGATTGGCGATTGCCAATGTCTGATAGATGGTAAACTATTTGGCGATCCGAAACCACAGGAAGAATTCTATGCCCAAAAGCGTGCCGACTACATTCAGCACGCACTCAGCAACGGGCATAGCATCGAGGACTTTCAAACCCACGATGCAGGACGCGACCAGATTGTGGATGCGATTATCGAATCGTGCAGATACCAGAACGTTTTGTTCTCTGTATTCGACGGGTTCCCCGTCAGCATGCAGCATGTAGGCGTAGTCAGTTGTGCCAATGCCCAAGAAATCGTCTTGGCATCCGATGGATATCCCTTCCTGATGCCCACATTACAGGAAAGCGAAGATCGGCTAGCCCAACTTCTGCACGACGATCCGCTCTGCATTTCCATCTATAAGGCATCGAAAGGACTGATGAAAGGGTATCGGAGTTTCGACGACCGGTCGTACATTCGCTTTGTTCCCTAACCTCCCGGAGCCCAATCAACTACGTGCACATGCTGAAATAGATATAGGCAGCTATGGCCAGCACCACCAATCCGATGATGCTCTTCACAAGGCAGCTCGTGATTTTCCTGACAATCAGGAACACCACGATAATCAGTATCAATGCTGCTATATAAACATAGAACGAATCCATATATTCTATTTATTTAATTTTTGAAAATCTTACGAAATGCTGCAGGTACAGGAGTCTCAAATTCCATGCGCTCGCGAGTACGTGGATGATAGAAGCATAAGAGGAACGCATGCAGGCAAAGTCGGCCTATCGGGTCGTCGCCATTGCCATATTTCACATCGCCACAAACCGGATGCCCCATGTCGGCAGCATGAACACGAATCTGATTCTTACGTCCGGTTTCCAGTTTAAACTCAACCAATGAGTGCTCTGTAGTGCGATCGAGCGTGAAGAAATGCGTTACGGCATACTTTCCGCCATTGTCTACAGGCGAAGAATAAGTGAAATAGGCAGCATTATCCTTGAGCCAACTGGCCATAGTGCCTTCATCGCGCTCCATTTCTCCTGAGAGCACGGCCACATATCGCCGGTCGTAAACAATATCATGCCAGTTGCGCTCCAGTATCTGCTCTGTTTCCATGTCCTTCGCATAGATGAGCAGTCCGCTTGTGTCACGATCCAGTCGATGAACCACATGAGCCGTGCAGCCCTGCTTCGTCTTGTGGAAATAGTCGTCGAGAATGGCCTTCACGTTGAGCGACTTATGTCCTGCCTCCATTGATAAGACCCCGACATTCTTTTCCACAACCACAAGGAACTTGTCCTCGTACACCAGCTTCACATAGCGGCTCTTGAGCATCATATTGTTGCGCTTCGTCTTGCTCACAGCCACCTTCATGCCCGGCTGCAAGAGGAAGTCGAATTGCGTCACCGTCTTGCCATCAACGCGTATACCTCTTCCTTGCAGGGTTTGCTTCACTTTCGTGCGACTCTGCCCCTTCAATGTTTCCAGCAAGAAGGGCAACAGTGGCTGCTCTTGCTCTACCACATAGTGGTCGTATTCTCCCTTTGGCGAAATAACTTGATTCTTCATATCGCCCGCGAAGTTACAACATTTCTCGGAAACCCGCAACTTTTCATTCCTTAATATTCATAAAAATAATGAAAAGCGGAGTTGATGAATCAAAAAATATTCATACCTTTGCATGGATTTGTAAACAAAACGCTAAAAAAGAAAGAATATGAAGAAAAATTTGTGCATGGCCGCCGTGCTGACTGCAGGCATGGTGCTGCTGAGTGGTTGCGCTAAGAAAACCAACGAGACAGAGAAGCAGCTGAACGAGAACGAACCTGCCAAAATGGAGGTGAAAGCCGTAGAGGGCAGGCAGAACTTTACCGACAAGATGGTGATTACGCCGCTGCCTGCTATCATGATTGCTACTTACGACGCCGAGGGAATACCCGACGTGATGATGGCTGCCTGGGGCGGACAAGCAGGAAGCAACCGCATCTGCTTCTACCTCTCAGAACACAAGACCACGGCCAACCTGCGACTGAAGAAGGCCTGCACCGTGAGCTTTGCCGACAAAAAGACAATCGCACAAAGCGACTACTTCGGCATTGTGTCGGCCAACGACGTGCCCGACAAGGTGGCCAAAGCTGGCTTCACGGCTACGAAGAGCCCGAATGTAGACGCTCCTATCATCAACGAATACCCATTGGCTCTGGAGTGCAAGGTGCTCTCGATGGACGAAGAAGATGGCAGAGTGGTATGCGAGGTGGTGAACATGAGTGCTGACGAGAGCATCCTCGATGCAGAAGGTAATGTAGACCTGGAGAAACTGCAACCCGTGGTGTTCGACTCTTCGAAGAATCTCTATCGCGTAGTAGGCGAAAAGGTTGGTGAAGCCTGGGGTTCAGGGAAGTCTATTCAGGAAGCTGAAGTGAAATAATCCATCCCCCCCGATTTCCCGGGGTTAGGGGTGGGGATCATCATCCATCAATCATCATTCAACAACAATGGAAATCCACTTCACAGGCATTGTCATTGCCTTTTGTACTTTTCTGATTATCGGCCTTTGCCATCCCTTGGTAATCAAGCAGGAATATTACACCGGTACCAAATACTGGTGGATATACCTGGTAATTGGCATCATCTGCATCGGTATAGCCTTCATCGCCCCCAACTGGTTCAGCAACGAGAGCGTCGGCATTGCCGTTTCTTCCATTCTGGGTGTCACGGGAGCCTCGTTTCTTTGGGGCATCGGTGAACTCTTTGCTCAGAAGAAGCGCGTGCAAAAGGGATGGTTCCCCATGAATCCGAAGCGCAAACACGAATACGAGGGTATTGCCGACGACGAGTCGCTCTGCCCCGTCAGCAAGCGCAACAAGCCGCATCCTGCCAGCTATCGGACTCAGAATTCAGAGAATGAACAATGAAGACGGTTCTGATACTGGTGGGCAAGACCACCAAGAAGCATATAGTGGCATGCATCAACGACTATGTTGAGCGCATCGGTCACTATATGCCTTTTTCTATCAACACCATTCCCGAGCTGAAAAACACCAAGAGTCTCAGCGAACAGCAGCAGAAGGAACGCGAGGGGGAACTGATTCTGAGCAACATTCAGCAAGGCGACATCGTGGTACTGCTCGACGAGCGTGGCCAGCAGATGCGAAGCATTGAGTTTGCCAGATGGATAGAGAAGAAACAGCTGTCGGCACGCAGACTTGTGTTTGTCATTGGAGGACCTTACGGTTTCTCAAATAGTGTGTACGAGCGTGCCGACGAGCAGATATCTTTATCGAAGATGACATTCTCGCACCAGATGGTACGCCTTGTCTTCGTAGAACAGCTCTATCGTGGTTGCACCATCATCCGAGGCGAACCTTATCATCACGAGTAACAATCAGTCTTATTTTACGATGATTACATCATCGATGTTTGTCGTTTCATTGCGAAGCGGCTCAAACTTCACCTGATCAGCAGCTTCGTGGGCATCTTGTTTATACACTTGCGAGGCCAGTTTCACCTTATTCATACCATATCGCGTGTTGATACTGTCCGTGGCCTCCATCAATCTTCGCTGCCGGTTCACCTCTTCAGCAGGCACAAACAGGTCTTGTTCCAAGGCCCGGTCGTCGGAAATATCCTCCAAGATGACGCCTGCCCGCTTATACATATAATGCTCCAGGAAGATTTGGTCGAAGGCTTGCTGGGCAGCTTTCACGAGTAGCGATGTATCGGCTGTGGGATTGGTCAGCTTGACGGTGGCTGCGTTGCTATATTGCCGAAGGTCCTGCCGATGCCTGTTGGTGTTGATGAACACCGCAACAGTCTGACACACCGAATGTTGGTCGCGCAGTTTTCGGGCAGCAGCTACGGTATAGTTGGCAATATAGGCTGAAAGCGTCTCACGGCTATCGGTCATATAAGTAAAGGTACGCGAGTGCATGATGGTCTGTTGCTTGGGAGGCGTGGTGATGTCTACAGCCTTCTGTCCGTGCAGTTCCATCCAAGTGTGCACACCAGGCTTACGAAAACCCTTCTGAATAAACACCTGTGGCTTCTGCGAATAGTCCCATGCGGTTTTGATGCCCATTTTCTGCAGCTTAGGAACCGACCGATAGCCAATGCCCCAGACATCGCTGATGGGCAGTCCGCGCAGTGCTTTCTCGATGTCGGCCTGCTGAAGCACGCAGATACCCTTATAGCCCTCATACTTCTTAGCATACCACGTTGCCACTTTCGCCAACGTATAAGTAATGGAGATGCCACAACTCACGGGGATTCCCGTTCCATGCTCGATAGCCTCCTTCAGGATAGCCACATAGTCTATGGTATCGGTCTTGGGCATATCAGGAATCTCCGCAAAGAACTCATCCACGCTGTAGCGGTGAAACTGCATCACCATCCCCTGCTCCTGCACCACCTGCATCACTCGCTTGGAGATGTCTACATATTTTTGCAGATTGGCCGGAAACACCACCACATTGTTTTTCTCTAACACATCTCTCACCTGAAACACGGGGTTGCCACGTTTCAGACCTAATGCCTTCGCTTCCTTGGTCAGAGCCAGAATAATGCCACCACCCGCCTCGTTGTAGTTGGCCACCACAACGGGCTTGCCCTTGAGCTCTGGTCTGAGCGACACTTCGCAGGAGGCATAGAAACTATTGCAATCGATATGGAGAATCACGGGTGATGATGCTTTATCAAGGATGAAGGATGAAGGATGAAGGATGAATGCTATTTGCGCTTGAGAACCCAGGTGACAACTCCCCAGATGGTGAAGTCGTTGCGATCGGTCACTTCAATGGGTGGATACTTCCGGTTGCCCGAACGGAGCAGCACTTTGTTTCCACGTTGCACGATGCGCTTCACGCAAAACTCCCCATCCACCATGCAAATGGTGAGGTTCTTCTGCGAGGGATAGAGCGAGCGATCTACGAGCAACAAGTCACCTGAGTCGATGCCTTCATCAATCATCGAATCGCCTGCCACACGCACAATGAACGTTGTTGCCGGATGGTCAACCAGTTCCTTGTTCAGGTCGATGGGTTGCTTGAGATAGGCATCCTGAACAGGCGATGGGAAACCGGCATGAACATCGGCAGCCCCCACCGTCTGAATCCTAAGCTGAGAGTTCATCTCTATGGGGAAGAACTCCAGCGTGGGCTTTTTCTTTTGTTGCATAACTTATTGGTAAATATTGATAGTGGCACCGGGACTGTCGCAATAGTCCATCACCAGTCGACGGATAAACTCTGCGTTGGCCTTCACTTGGTCGGCATTGCCGTCGTAGCCATTGATGAGCACCAGCAGATGGGTGGTCTGCAGGGTAATCTTCGTACGCTCATGATCGCTCGTGGGCGTGCCTACCCCACCCCTCTCGTCGCGATAGACGGGCAGCCCCTGAATATTTATCATGCCTCGCCCAATGCCTTCATAGGGTTCGTCTTTCTTCCCGATGCCGAGGGTGAGGGTATCGCCACAAAACTTGTCGGCGTCGAAACCACCGATGCTGTATCCATACTTGATGCTGGCCAGGTTGATTAAATCTACCAAGGTGTCAATCTGATAGAGTTCCTTGCCTTGCAAGATGCGACGAATCAGAGCCTCGGAAGCAGGGCGATAGCGTGAGGGATCCTTTCCACAGGCCTTGTACACACGGCGCGTGGCAGCAATACCCGACAACTGCTTCAGGCTTTCGGTGGTTAGCCTCTGCCTGTACTCCTCGCCCAGCGTGTGGATATCCTGCCAAAGCTTTTCGCAATACTGGGAATTCTTGACTTGTGCCTCTACGGCAGCACCCACAAATGCCGGGCAAACGGTTTCTATTTCTTTGGAAACAATAATCTTCATTTCTATTATATTATTAATAAGGTATACCCCTTAGGTTTCCCCGCCCCTTCGAGGGGGAGGGGTTAGGGGTGGGGTCTCTCACCCTTCCTCCCCCCAGATTTCCCCGCCCCTTCGAGGGGAGGGGTTAGGGGTGGGGTCTCTCACCCTTCCTCCCCAATCATACTGAGGAACTCTTCCTCGCTGACAATGGGGATGCCCAGCTTCTCGGCTTTCTGCAGTTTTGACGGTCCCATGTTATCGCCAGCCAGGATAAACGAAGTCTTGCCGCTGATGCTTCCCACATTCTTTCCTCCATGCTGCTCGATGAGAGCCTTGTATTCGTCGCGACTATGCCGGGCAAACACGCCGCTGATGACAATACTCTTGCCCTCCAACTTGTTGGATGCAACCGACATTTGTTCATCGGAGAGTGCCATTTGCACACCATATTGCCGCAACCGGTTGATGATTTCCACATTGTCGGAGTTATGGAAATAGGCGACGATGCTCTTGGCCATCACCTCTCCGATACCTTCCACCTCCTGCAGATCTTCCAGCGAGGCAGCCATCAGAGCATCCATCGACTTGAAGTGGCGGGCTAACAACTTGGCTGAAGTCTCACCAACGAAGCGGATTCCCAAAGCGAACACCACTCTCTCGAAGGGAACTTGCGTGCTGGCCTTGATGCCATTGACAATTCGCTGAGCTGATTTTTCACGCGAACCATCTCCGTTAATCTGTTGAACATCTATCTTATACAGGTCGGCCACATTATGAATCAGCCCCATGCGATAATAGTCGTCTACCGTTTCAGGACCTAAGGAATCAATGTTCATCGCCTTGCGCGAGATAAAGTGTTCGATGCGCCCCTTAATCTGCGGAGGGCAGTTGGCATCGTTCGGGCAATAATGCACAGCCTCGCCTTCGTAGCGAATGAGTCGGGCTCCACATTCCGGGCAGTGGGTAATAAACGCTACGGGCTGGGCGATGATGGGGCGCTGATCAAGGTCTACGCCTACTATCTTGGGGATAATCTCGCCGCCCTTCTCCACATAGACATAGTCGCCGATGTGGAGATCAAACGAACGGATGAAGTCCTCGTTGTTGAGGGTTGCCCTGCGGACAGTGGTTCCAGCCAACTGAACGGGCTCCATATTGGCCACAGGCGTGACTGCTCCCGTGCGCCCCACCTGATAAGTCACCTCGTTGAGACGGGTACAGGCTCGTTCTGCCTTGAACTTATAGGCGATGGCCCAGCGTGGACTCTTGGCCGTGCTGCCCAAGGCGCGCTGCTGGCGAAGGCTGTTCACCTTCAGCACAATGCCATCGGTGGCCACGGGCAGGTTCTTCCGTTCCTTGTCCCAATAGCCGATGAAGTCCATGATCTGCTCCAACGAACTCACCTTGCGCATGCCTTCGCTAATCTTAAACCCCCACTGCCGAGCGGTCTGCAGGTTTTCGTAGTGGCCATCGCAGGGCAATTGCTCCCCTAATAAATAATATAGGTAGGCATCCAGGCGACGCTTGGCCACCACATCCGACTTCTGGCTCTTCAGCGTGCCGCTGGCAGCATTGCGCGGATTGGCAAAGAGCGACTCCTCGGCAGCCTCGCGTTCGGCATTCAGCCGCTCAAACTCTTTCCAGGGCATGAGTATCTCGCCCCGAATCTCAAACGAACTGGGATAAGGAGCCACCGTTGGGCCATCGGCCGAAGCGGGATGAGACGTCAGAACCAAAGGAATGCTGCGAATGGTCTTCACGTTAGTTGTCACATCGTCGCCATGAACGCCATCGCCTCGGGTTACTGCCCTTTGCAATCGCCCATCCTCATAGATGAGCGAAATGCTCAGACCGTCGTATTTCAGTTCGCAGCAAACCTCAAAGGGCTCGCCGCCCAGTCCCTTCTGCACACTGTTGTACCAGTCGCCCACCTCCTGTTCGCTATAGGTGTTGGCCAGCGACAGCATGGGATAGCGATGCTCCACCTGTTGGAACTCCTGATTCAGGTCGCTTCCCACCCGTTGCGAAGGCGAATTGGGGTCGGCCATCTCTGGATGGAGAGCCTCCAAATCCTGCAATTCGCGCATCAGCTGGTCAAAGTCATAGTCGCTGATAGAAGGTTCGTTGAGCACATAATAGCGATAATTGTGCTCGTGGAGCACCTTCCGCAATTCCTGTATTCGTAATTCTTCAGTCATCTTTTTTTCTTTCTTCTTTTCCGTTGCAAAGGTAGTCATTTTCACGCAGAATTGTGAACCCTCAAATATTAATCATTCATAAAATGTTGTCGCAGGATGCATTTTTTTCAATTTTATTTCGTATTTTTGCATCGCTTGACGAAAAAAGAACTCATATCTAATCAAACAAATAAGCGAACAATGGCAAAAGTAGTAGATTTCAAGTACGCTCCGATGTTCCAGCTTGGCAAGGACACCACGGAGTATCGCCTCCTCACCAAGGAGGGAGTGACCACCTCTCAGTTCGAAGGTCACGAAATAGTAAAGGTATCGCCCGAGGCTCTCACCCTGCTGGCGCAGGAAGCCTTCCACGACGTGGAGTTCATGCTGCGCCGTGAGCACAACCTACAGGTAGCACAGGTGCTCAGCGACCCCGAAGCCAGCGAGAACGACAAGTATGTAGCCCTGCAGTTCCTGCGCAATGCCGAGACTGCCGTCAAGGGCATCCTCCCCTTCTGCCAGGACACCGGCACAGCCATCATCCACGGCGAGAAAGGCCAGCAGGTATGGACGGGATTCGAAGACGAAGAGGCCCTGAGCCGGGGTGTCTACAACACCTTCACTCAAGACAACCTGCGCTATTCGCAGAACGCTCCGCTGACCATGTACGACGAGGTGAACACGCGTTGCAACCTGCCTGCACAAATCGACATCGAGGCCTGCGAAGGAGCCGAGTACCGCTTCGTGATGGTGGCCAAGGGTGGCGGTTCGGCCAACAAGACCTATTTCTATCCCATGACCAAAGCTACCATCCAGAACGAAGGCACGCTCATCCCCTTCCTCGTGGAGAAGATGAAGAGCCTCGGAACAGCAGCCTGCCCGCCCTATCACATCGCATTCGTCATCGGTGGAACATCGGCCGAGAAGAACCTGCTCACGGTGAAGCTCGCCTCCATCAAGTACTACGACAACCTGCCCACGACAGGCGACGAGACGGGACGCGCCTTCCGCGACATCGACCTGGAGAAGAAGCTGCTGCTCGAAGCCCACAAGATTGGACTGGGCGCACAGTTCGGCGGCAAGTATATGGCCCACGACATCCGCGTCATCCGTCTGCCTCGCCACGGAGCCAGCTGCCCCATCGGAATGGGCGTCAGCTGTTCAGCCGACCGCAACATCAAGGCCAAGATCAATCGCGACGGCGTATGGCTCGAGAAGATGGACAACAACCCCAGCGAACTGATACCGGCAGAATATGCAAAGGCAGGCGAAGGCCAGAACCAGATAGTCATCGACCTGAACCAGGGCATGGATGCCGTGCGCAAGGAGCTCACGAAGTATCCCGTATCCACCCGCGTCAACCTGAAGGGAACCATCATCGTGGCCCGCGATATAGCCCACGCCAAGCTGAAGGCTCGCCTCGATGCCGGTGAGGAGATGCCGCAATACTTCAAGGACCATCCCGTGCTCTATGCCGGCCCCGCCAAGACGCCAGAGGGTTATCCCTGCGGCTCGATGGGTCCCACCACAGCCAACCGCATGGATCCTTACGTAGACGAGTTCCAGGACCACGGAGCCTCGCTCGTGATGATAGCCAAGGGCAACCGCTCGCAGGTGGTTACCGATGCCTGCAAGAAGCACGGCGGCTTCTATCTCGGAAGCATTGGCGGCGTGGCAGCCGTACTCTCGCAGTCGAGCATCAAGTCCATCGAGTGTGTGGAATATCCCGAACTGGGCATGGAAGCCATCTGGAAGATTGAGGTAGAGGACTTCCCCGCCTTCATCCTCGTCGACGACAAGGGCAACGACTTCTTCCAGCAGCTCAAGCCCTGGCCCGCCACCTGCTAAGCTTCATAAGGCGCAGAGGCACAGAGGATGAAACTCTCCCCCTGCATACAAAAAACTTCACCCTTGCCACGAACAGATGGCAAGGGTGAAGCGTATCTTATTCCATCGGTTTGATCAGTCCTTCGATGTAGGGGCGGATCTGAATCAATTTAATAGACACTATTTGATTCCCATGAAATCGCTTAGAGGCCTGATTTTTGCCCTGAATGTGTTTTTATCTTCTTTTAGGATGGTACTTCAACGAAATAGGCTTCATCGGGTCAAAGTGAAGGACGACATAATATGCCGCACTCCGAGGCTCAAAGCCATATTGCTGAAGCGTTTCGCGTGTCCATATCTGAAAATGCCCTTTTGTCTTCAATTTGAACAGCTTGGATTCGTACCACCATCACTTTTCGAACTGGCTATACCAATCATATTCGACTATGTAGGCACATGAACCAAAACGTCGCAGTCCACTCTCGTCATTTATCAATGAGCAATGCTCCTGCCAGTCATCGTTATATTCCGACAACATCTGACTCTCTGGCCAGCAGATTACTAAGTAGTTCATATTTCTTCAAACAAATCATAAGTGATGCTATTCGTTGCTGTTTCGTTTTTTTCAGAACTGTCTGAGAAACTTTTTTCAACAAACAGTGGCATAGCTTCAACGATTTTCTTTTTTTTCTTCACGTAGTCGCGCATCGGTTTAGAACCAAAGCGCAGTCGGTTGACAATCGTTGCAATAGCCTCGTCACCAATATCCACTCCAATCCAGTTGCGACCCAGTTCTTCTGCAGCCACAAGCGTAGTTCCTGAACCTGCAAAGCAGTCGAGCACCAAGTCGCCAGGTCGTGATGACGTTTCAATGATGCGTTTCAGCATATCAATATTCTTCTCTGTCGGATAGCCCGTAATAAGAGTATTCTGATTGTTCACATCGAGATAGTCGAGCCAGATGTCCTGCACGGGAATCCCATTGCTCCGCTCCAGATAGACCTTCCGGCGAGGATTTCCATTTGCCGACCAATAGATTTCCCCATTCCTGTCCATCTCTTCAAGCTTGTCTGGAGTGAATTGCCAATGCTTCCCCTCAGGCGGCATCATGCCACGCCATTCAGAGCCTGTAGCTCCATTACGAGTACCAGGAGCATGGACGGGTACTTTCTTATAACGTCGTCCCGTTTCCTCTTCTATATAGGGGTATTCTTTCAGGATTTTCTCGTCGCTCCATTCCTCGTATGGACGGTTCCAAACAGGATTTTCTGTTTTTGAGTAGAACAGGATGTAGTCGGAAATGTTGCCGTATGTCTTACGGGTGAAATTTTTCGACTTGCACTTTTTTCGGGTTATCATTCCCTTGAAATTCTGCATCCCGAAGATTTCATCCATCATCACCTTTACGTGGAACACCATGTTGCTATCCAGATGCACATAGATAGACCCCTCATCCGAAAGCAACGTGCGCATTAGTTCCAATCGTTTGCGCATGAACGAAAGATATTCCTGAAGACTGAAACGGTCATTGTACGCCAGTTTGAAATCACGCGTCTCAAACGCTCCTCCAGTATTATATGGCGGGTCTATATAGATGAGCGTCACCTTGCCACTCACATTCTTGTCGTTCACCAAAAGGTTAAGCACGTCAAGATTGTCTGCATGATATAGTCGCTTGATGCCGTCAGTCTTGCCGGATGTTGTTTGTTTGAACTTAATATTATGCTGAGGTAACAAACTCTGTTGGAATACCTCTCTATTGCCTATTGAAACACCTACTGCCATAAGCCTCCATTATTTACTGTTCAACCAATCTTCTGTCAGTCTTTCTCTGAACATCCTCAGCGTCATGACCAATATATGTTCAGAGTCTATCTTCTCCAGCTTGGAATAGTCATTCCACATGGTACCAAGTAGAAGACCTGGGCCATCGTTAACAAAGATAACCTTAGTAGAGAGATGGTGCTTCTTCGTATATCCCAAAATCTCTTTTGCGCAATTGGAATAACCGCCTGTTCGGTCATCTTCTTGTGCTCCACCTCTGTCGCCATCATAGCGAGCAAGTCCAATAGCAAGAACATCGCCTGCATTATTCGTGATTACAAAATCTACTGGGCGAGTAGGGTTAGGATAATCACTAAATACTGTTTGCATTTGAACATCAGAACCTGCACGAATAGGCCCATCTATTTTCAAATGGGGGAAAGTGTTCTCGAACATTGTGAAGAAGCGTTCTGTTAGGTCATACCCCTTCTTGCCTCTGTCCTTATACTCCCACAACAAGGCACATAGTGCCTCGTCTGGAAGGGGGCGGCTCTGAAATGCAGCCTGTACACGGTCGATGGTTCTGAAATATTTGCCATACTCTTTGCACACCATAGGAATCATCGACTTTTTCTTCAACATCTCAACAGGTGTTTGGGGATAAACATATTTGCGAAACACTCGGCACAATTGTACACGCATCCACGCTTGTTTCAGTTCCGTAATCTGTTCCAATAGTCTTTCAGAAGACTCCGAACTCTTCAGAAACTGGCCAAACATAACGAGTACTGGCTTATATAGTTCACAGGCATCTGGCAAAATGTCTGGATAGAAATAACCGTTAGCCATTGTAATCCAGTTTTGCGCATCTTGCTTGTAATCAGCAAATAATTTGTTGCGTCTTGCTTTGTTCATGTCTTATTTTTTAATTACTTACGTGTCGAACTATTTTTCTGACTGCAAATTTAATACTTTTTTCTGAGATTATGCCATTGTGTCCTTGAAAATACACATTATTTAATGAAAACAGACGACGAGTGTGGCATTTTGGCAGTATGGCAGTTTTCTTTTTCCTTTATATCGTCTTTGGCACAGGGGTTGCAATGTGTTAAGCGAATATTCATTTTATTATAGAACAAGAGCTAATGGACAAAACCAGATCACTCTACACAATCTACAAATACGATTTCCACATGGCGTTCGAACGCACTATTCAGGCAGAGGCCGACGGTGTGGATGGGGCGAAATACTTGAAGCAGGCCCAGACTTGTTTTGCAAGCCTGTTCGACCTGAACTCTATCGACAACCTTGCCAAGGTGAACAAGAAAGGTGAGGCCACCCGATTACCTAACGACGTGATGGCGCGGATGGGCGACATCTTCGTCTGGCGCGTCAACAACAGCCAGATGAAAGAATGGTGGCGGCGGGGCGGTAAGGACAGCAGAGGAATCGACAAGTATGAGCGGGAGGAGATTGAGTCGAATCCCTACTGCTATGTCTTGGTTGACAACCGTCCGGGGATGTGCCTGATGGCTATCGAGAAGTCTACGGCGTGGGGAGGCAAGCCCGACAACGTGCGCGACATGCTGCTTGAGAATTTCAACCGCATGCTGGCCGACAGGTTTGACCTTGAAATGCGCATCGAGGCCCGCATGAACCCGAAGGACATTTGGGAATTTGTTCACGAGCGTCTCTTCGAGCACGAGGACTATATCCGCAGGATCCAGTTCGTGTTCCAGAACCCGAAGAAGGTGAACAAAACGAATGCTATGGAAGTGAAATCGGCCCGACTGAAGGCTATGCAGAAGACGGTTGAGATTTCGGACGCCTTGAAGGGCTTCTTCACGATGGAGTTCGACAAGAATACGAACAGCAAGATTTCGCAGCAGAACAAGGACATGGCCGAGATGGTGCGCCTCTGCGGCGAGAACGGCTACGATATCATCATCACCTTCAAGGAGTTTAAGACCTACCGCATCAACGACTATGTGCGTGCCTATTATCCCATGACGCTCGACGTGCTGCAGCGGTTCAGCATTGGCTCGCGCACCATCAACGACAAGACAGAACTTGAAGAATGGTTTGACTTGGTGGATGAACAGACAAAAGGATACGTGAATGAATCAGAGGTTCCAAAACGAAGAAATAAGGCGCGTCGCTGAGCAGTATGCGGGGAATGAGCTTTACCAGGCCGTCTGTTCCATAGGCTCTCAGCTGGAAGCGGAATTGGAGTTCGGACTGTGCCCGGAGGAGTGTTTCGTAGAGACACTCGAACTGCTATCAGTCATAGCCGAAAAGGGCGAGGACATCCTGCCGGAAGTGGAAGATATGTGGCTGCGCAAGCACAATGAGTACAGACGCTTTGACAGGCACGTTGGCGATGACGAGATACGCAAGGCCGTGGGCATTGTCTTCGGGTTCACAATCCTTGCTACGGACAGCAGCCGACATCGGTTTTATCGCTACACCCTGTCGAAGCGGCTCATGGAGACAATTGCCGGGCATCCGTTTTCTGCCTGGCCGGAAACACTTGACCGCATTTTCAGCGTACCATTGGTGGACGGGTGGTTTGATGCTTTTCTCGACGAAGAACCGGAAGATGCAAATGGCATTAAACTACCTAAGGAACTTAATACGACAAGAGCAAGAAAATACTTTGCAAAGGCAATTGAATTGCAATACATGATGCCCACGAATAATGGAAAATACCGCTGGACGGGCACCAACGATAGAGGCAGTACAGCCGAACTCGCCTATTTCTTAGGGAGAGTCTACAACTACAAGTACACCACCAGCGGCAACGCTGGCGATGATTTCCCGGAAGAAAGCCTTAACAGCCTTTTTGACGTAAAGCGTCTCTATTCGTCGCTTACGCAAGTTTATAACGCCCAGAAGCCACAACGGTGGCGGTCGCTTATTGACTCTATGTTTGAATAGTTTTTTTTATAGCACATTTATGCACTATAGATTAGACCGACTATTGTGCGTACCTTTGCAGCAGGAATTCCAACTGGCGGAGTTTCTGCTGCTTTCTTTTTGATGTCAGTCAGCAGTAAAAAACTGAGCACGGCTCCGCCGGCACGAGATGAAGAACGCCTGTCTATGTCATCGTGCCAAGTGCAAGAAGGCATTTAAATACCAATAAAAAAAATGAAAAAGGTATTATCTGCCGCCCGCGAGGGCTGGAAAAGCAACACCGAACTGGGTTGCGACGTGAAAACAATTCTTTCGAGCGACGAACGCATGAAGACTGGTAAGGACTACCTGGGCGTGCTGTGCCGCGACTCGGATGTAGTAACCGAAGAGTTCCTCTACCGCGACCCGCACTTCACCTTTGTAGAGGCGCCACCATCGGCTGTAGCCAAACGTAACCCACGGCTCTTTGACGGCAAATTCATCACCATTACTCGCAAGGATAACGGCGAACTGCACCCTAACTTCAAACATCTTGAGGTGGGCAAGGGTTTCAGCGTCGACGGCTACGCCATCGGAGTGTGCAACGAGCTGCGACAAGCGCTCGGCGTCCTTGTAGAGAAGAAGTAAGTAAGCCAACGACCCTCCTGTGTGACAGTTCCAATTGTGACAATTGAAAAAAACGGGACAACATGTCCTTCCAAAGACTTTATAACTTATTGATATATAGTTAGTTATATAACAAAAAGGGACTAATGGAACCCTCAAAACAATAATTGTCACAACTGGAACTGTCACACAAGGGTCAATCATTATTCATCTAAAAAGCAGAAAATCAATGAGATACGACATTAGTAAACCAACCGCCCCGAAGATGCCGAACCTCGGCAGGGGCACAGAATGTATCAAAATCCTGCTCTCGCAGGTGTCTCGGGACATGCACGAACCGCTGGTTCCGATGCTCTTTCCCATCCTTGGCGCACACGTCAGCGGCGCGGAATTTCAGTACCCCGACCTCACTTGGAAGGAACTTTGCGGCATGATGGCCAATCTGGTGGCCGACAGCGGGTGTAACAAGGGGCAATTGTCCAATCTTGTAGAGGCTATTTGCCGCGATTTCCGCCAGCACGACGAGGCTGAACTGAAGAAGCTCGTGGAATGGCAACGGCAGTATAAGAGCAAGGCCAGCAACAAAGAGAAGCCTGCCCGCCCTGAGGTGGCCTTCTGGTTCCCGCCGTCGGACGTGACGAATGCGGCCTTCATCCAGAACGCGATGGCGCTGGAAGCCCTGGGCGACCGCACACAGTATCTGAACATGCCAGAGGTGGAGATGGCCGACAAGATGTGCGGCGGCCACAGGCAGGTGACGCAGATGCTGCGCAACATCTACGACCGCCAGCGGGCAGGGGCTCTGCGTGCTACCGCCGACGGCATCACGGGCAATCCCATCCTGCGCACGAACCTCACGATTTCTTCAACCCCGTTTGCCACGCGCAAGTTCTACAAGAACGAGCTGTTCAACGGAACGTTTGGCCGAATGGTCTTCTCCTACAAGGCTCGCACCGGCCGCGACGGGCGCATACCGCGGCAGGGCAAGTACACAGATGAATTCTACCAGAAGCTCGACGAGTACTTAGTGCGACTTGACATCTGCAAGGGCCGCTACATCATCCGTCCGCTGAACAAGCTGGCCGACCGTCTGGCCGCTGACATGGCCTCGCTGGCCGACCTGGCCGACGACGACATCCTGTGGGACATCTCGAAGCGCGCATTGGTGTCGGGCTGGAAAGCAGGCTGCGTGATGTGGGTGTTCAACAACCAGACGTGGACTCGCTCGATGGGCGACCTCGTGGAGTGGCTCGTCTATCACGACATCTGGAGCAAGATGCAGCTCTTTGCCGACATGCTCAGCCAGGATGCCGACCAGACGAGCGAGGCTCAGCGCCGCGGCCCGAAGAACATGCTCGACTCGCTGCCCAAGACCTTCAACAAGGCTCAGCTCGAAGCACTCCGCACCACGCTCGGCAAGAGTCCCGAAGGGACGGATGCTCAGCTGCGCAAGTGGGTGTCACGCAAATTTATCACCTACTCTTGCCAGACAGGACTCTACTCGAAGACCGATGAATATCTGAAAGGCAACTCATAGGCTATGGATAGATATGAACTTCAGAAGCTCCGCGACCTCCCCGTTGAGGGGGTCGCAGAGCGACTCGGACTTCGGGTCGTGCACCATAAGACGCTCTGCCCGTTCCACGACGACCATCATGCCTCGATGTCGTTCCACGTGCGGCGAAACACCTTCCGCTGCTTCGTCTGCGGCGCGTCGGGCGGCACCATCGACCTGGTGATGCGCCATCTGAACAAAAGTTTCCTTGATGCCTGCCGCTGGTTGGCCGATGAGCATTGCGTCATCATCGAGGAGTGGCGGCCAGCTCCCTCACAGCCGAAGGAAAATCGGTTCGACCCCGCGCGATACGAGCGGTACTTCCAGTATCCCTGCCTGTCGCAGGAGGCCCGCAGGTTTCTTTTCGAAGAGCGACGGCTCGACGAGCGTGTCGTCGGTTGGTGCCGGCTGACATCCTGGCGCGACAGAGAAGGCGTCGGCTGGCTTCAGACGCCATACTATGACCGCGAGGGCCATTTAGTGGGCATACAGAACCGCAACCTCATGAAGGGGGCGCAGCCTCGTTTTCGCTTCCCCACGGGGGCGGAGTGCAGTATCTATAACCTGCCCATTCTCAACTGGTTGCGCTCAGGAGAGCCGCTCTATATCACCGAGGGATGCTCCGACTGCTGGGCGATGCTCTCGGCGGGGCATAAGGCCATCGCCATCCCGTCGGCCACCCTCCTAAAGCCGAAGGATGTGGAACTGCTCTCGAAACTCAGCACTCAACAATCTACCGAATTCCACATGTACCCCGACTGCGACGAACCTGGCGAACGGCTTTTCCTACAGCTGCAGCAGGTGCTGCCCAGACTGATTCATCATCAGCTGCCACCTGGGTGCAAGGATTTCAGCGACTATTATCTGTCGGCCATCAAGCCCAAACAACAAATGTCATAGGGCAGTAACGACGTCATTATAAATATTAAATAAAAACTTGAAAAAAAGTGCAGAAATATTTGGTAATATGGAAATTATTTTGTACATTTGTAACGTCATTCAGGGGGGAGGCTCCCACGATGGGAGAGGCCCACAGAGACCATCTCTGACTGGCACGGAGAATATCTCCGTAGACATCGGAGATTATCTGCAAAACTCGCGGAGAATATCTGCAACCCCCTCGGAGAATATCGCGGCAAAGCTGGGGAAACAGCACTCGGCAGCCGCAGAAGTATTCCAGACGGATGTTAACCTTGAACCGAACACTATGTTCCGACGCCACACCCGGGAAGCGAAGGTCCTACTCTCAACGTTAGCTGTAAGCCCCACCCTGCCTGCAACTGGGATGGGCCGAATAGCTAAATTGTCAATCAATAGTAAATTGCAAATCTTTAAATCGTAAATCTAACTATGGCAGTACTTTACAGACTTTCACAGAACCAGAACAAGAAGAACACCAAGTCGTACGGCAAGTGGTATGCCAAGGCTATCCACGTGAACGAGTACGGCACGGACCAGCTGGCCGAGGAGGTGCAGCGCAACTGCTCCATGAAGCGGTCGGACGTGAAGGCCGTGATCGAGGAGCTCATCGAGGTGATGGCCCGCGAGCTGGGCAACTCCCACTCGGTGCGACTGGACGGCCTGGGACTGTTCCGCGTGGGACTGCGCTCTGAGGGGACGCTCACCGTCAGGGAGTTCAACCCGGCGAAGCACGTCACGGGCATGCGCATCAACTTCCTGCCTACGCGCGACCGAGATGCTTCTACGCACAACTACAACTCGCGCCTGACCAAGGGCTGGAAGATTCAGGAGGCACCCAAGAACGCGGTGATGCCGGAGCCGACGGAGGACGACCCTGAGGGTGATTCTACGCCCGAGCCTTAAGGCTTTCTGGGAACGCAGAGACGCGGAGATTTATTCTCTCTTGCGCCTCTGCGCATTTTTTTATTATGATTTACGAGATATTTGGTTTAACGGCGAATTGTATTCTTTTGATTGTCGGCGAATTACGCGAATGATACGAATTATTTTCTCTGCGTTACGCGAATGATACGAATTATTTTCTCTGCGTCTCCGAAGGGGAAAATGGGCTTAAATCCAAATTATTTGTGAAAAATGCACGAGAAATGAAAAATTTTGTGTAAATTTGCAGCGTCAATCGCTTTACTCACTACTCAACTCATTGACCATGCTACACATACGGTGCAAGAATAACAACATCACGAAGAGTTTCCCAGAGGGTACGTCCCTGCTGGATGTCTACCAAGAGTTTGCCGAGGAGATACGCCTGCCCTACCCTGTTGTGTCGGCGAAAGTGAACAATGCCTCGCAGGGACTGAAATTCCGCCTGTACCAGAACCGCGACGTGGAGTTCTTAGACGCTCGCGACGGTTCGGGCCACCGGGCTTACGTGCGGTCGCTGTGCTTCGTGCTCTACAAGGCTACGAGCGACTTGTTCCCGGGGTCGAAGCTCTTCATCGAGCACCCTCTGTCGCTGGGCTACTACTGCAACTTCAAGAAGCGGAACAACGAGGCGCTGACGGAGGAGGATGTGGAGAAGATTCGCGGTAGGATGGCTGAGATTATCGGCCTGGACATGCCTTTCAGAAGGAACGAGGCGACGACGGAGGAGGCTGTGCGCGTGTTTGCCGAGCGGGGGTTCGCTGACAAGGTGAAGCTGCTGGAGACCAGCGGGCAGATTTACAGCGACTACTACACGCTGGGCGACACCGTGGACTACTTCTACGGACCGTTGGTGCCGTCGGCGGGGTATCTGAAGGTATGGGGCATCGAGTTCTATAGCAATGGTATGCTGCTGCGCGTGCCCGACCGGAAAGATCCTTCGCACTTAGCGCCGAAACTGCCTATGCCGAAGACCTACGACATGTTTGCCGAGAAGGTGAAGTGGGACATCATCATGCGGCTGTCGAACGCGGGCGACGTGAACAAGGCGGTGCTGAAGGGGCATGCCTCGGAGCTGATTCAGGTGAGCGAGGCCTTGCAGGAAAAGAAGATTGTGCAGATAGCCGAAGAGATAGACCGACGGTTCAGGGCAGAGAAGGACCCCATCCGGATTGTGCTGATTACGGGGCCTTCGAGTTCTGGTAAAACCACATTCTGTAAACGTCTGTCTATCCAGCTGTTAGCTTGCGGACTGAGACCGCTCTCTTTCTCTACCGACGACTACTTCGTGAACCGGGTGGACACGCCGAAACTGCCTAACGGACAATACGACTTCGACAATATCAAGGCCGTGGACTGCGAGCTGCTGGAGGACCATCTGACGAGGCTGATGGCTGGCGAGCGCGTGGAGATTCCTGAGTATAACTTCGTGACGGGCAAGCGCGAGTATAACGGCAAGCGACTGAAGCTGCAGAACGACACCGTGCTGATTATTGAAGGTATCCATGCGCTGAACCCGATGCTGACGGAGCAGATTCCCGACTCGGCGAAGTTCCGGGTGTATGTGTCGGCTCTGACGAGCATCTCGCTCGACGATCACAACTGGGTGCCCACGCGCGACAACCGCCTGCTGCGCCGGATTATCCGCGACTACAACAAGGGTGCGTATACGGCTCAGCAGACCATCAGCCAGTGGAAGAGCGTTTGCGACGCCGAGGAACAGTGGATATTCCCGTTTCAGGAGACGGCCGACGTGATGTTTAATTCCGCCCTGAACATAGAGTTTGCGGTGCTGAGGACCCATGCCGAGGTGATCCTGTCGTCGGTTCCGAGAAACTGCCCCGAGTATGCCGAGGCCCATCGGCTGCTGAAGTTCATCCATTATTTCATTCCCGTGAGCGACAAGGAGATTCCGCCGACAAGCATCATGAGAGAGTTCTTGGGAGGTTCGAGCTTTAAGTATTAAGCGGGGTTACGGATGCGAAACAACGACTATATATTTATAAGAGGTGCGCGCGAGAACAACCTGAAGAACATCAGTCTGCGCATACCGAAGCATCAGATTACGGTGTTCACGGGGGTGAGCGGCTCGGGGAAGAGTTCCCTGGTGCTGGACACGATTGCCGCCAAGTCGAGAAGAGAACTGAACGACACGTTTCCGACCTTCGTTCAGCAGTATCTGCCCAAATACGGCAGGCCGCACGTCGACTCGATTGACAACCTGCCCATCGCCATCGTGATAGACCAGAAGAAGCCTTCGCAGAACGCGCGGTCTACGGTGGCCACCTATACCGACATTGCTGCCCTGCTGCGCCTGCTCTTCTCTCGCGTGGGAGAGCCTTTTGTGGGCTATGCAGAGTCGTTCAGCTTCAACCATCCCGAAGGCAGTTGTCCGCGCTGTTCGGGACTGGGAGAGATTCGCGAGCTGGACATCCATAAACTCGTTGACTTCGACAAGAGCCTGAACGACGAAGACACCATCCACTATATCGCTTTCGGCAAGGGAGGCTGGCGCTGGATTCGCTATGCGCACAGCGGACTGTTCGACTTAGACAAGAAGATCAAGGACTACTCGCCCGAGGAGCTCGACCTGTTTCTGAACAGTCCACAGATCAGGCTCAAGAACCCGCCAGCCAACTGGCCCAAGACGGCGAAATACGAGGGACTGATACCCCGCATGTATCGCTCCATCATCAACTCAGAAGAGGGTCTGCTGCATGCTGCCGTGCTGAACCCCATGCTGCGGATGGGCGTGTGTCCCGACTGCAAAGGCACTCGGGTGAACGAGCGGGTGCTGCGATGCAAGATAGAAGGGAAGAACATTGCCGACGTGAGTGCCATGTCGATCAGCAGGCTCAACGAGTGGGTTCAGTCGCTCCGTTCGCCCTTGGCCGTAGACCTGAAAAGAGCCATCAGCTCCCGACTGACGGCACTGGAAGAGATTGGACTGGGCTACCTCACGTTAGACAGAGGCGTGGGAACCCTCTCTGGCGGTGAGGCTCAGCGATGCAAGATTGCGAAGTATATCAACTCCTCGCTCTCCGACGTGCTCTACATCCTCGACGAACCCAGTACAGGACTGCACAACCACGACATCCAACTGATGAAACACTCCGTGGGCAGACTTCGCGATGCAGGTAACACCGTGCTGCTGGTGGAGCATCATCAAGAGATGATCCGCATGGCCGACCACATCGTTGACCTGGGTCCAGGCCCCGGTAGCGAGGGAGGCAACATCGTTTTCGAGGGAACCTACGACGAGCTGTTGCAGAGCAAGACCAGTACAGGCCAAGCGCTGCACCAATCGGGGGAGTTCAAGGCGGAGACCAGAACTCCCGATGAGTTCGTGAGCGTGAGCCATGCCACCCTTCACAACCTGAAAGACATCAGCATCGACCTGCCGCTGGGCGTCTTTGCCGTTGTGGCAGGTGTGGCAGGTTCCGGCAAGAGCTCGCTCATGGAATGCCTCCGAAAGAGCGCCCTCCAGCCTTCATCACCCACCACCCACCACCCATCAACACCCACCACCCAACACCCATCACCCATCACCCAACACCCATCAACACCCATCACCCACCACCCATCAACACCCACCACCCACCACCCAACACCCACCACCCAACACCCAACACCCATCACCATCTACATCAGCCAGAAGAATATCGGCGTGAGCCTGCGCTCCACACCCGCCACCTATATGGAAGTAGCCGGCGACATCCGCAAGCTCTTTGCCAAAGCCCACAAGCTGAAAGAACAGGAATTCACGTTCAATGGCAAGGGAGGCTGCCCCGTATGTGGCGGCAAGGGGGTGATCGTGTCCGAGATGGCCTTCATGGACAACATTGAGACCGTATGCGAAGCCTGTGGCGGACTGCGCTACTCCAAGGAAGTGCTGCAATATCGCATCATGCCGGTGAGAAACAGCGGTGATGGTAAGCCTAAGTTTGTCGCGGTAGACGCTGAGGCATCGCCAGACACGACGAGCCATGCGCTGAACATTGCCGAGGTGATGGACCTGAGTGTTCGCAGGGCATCGGAATATTTCCGAGGGACGGCGATTGAGGAGAAGCTGCGCCCGATGATGGAAGTAGGCTTGGGCTACCTGCATCTGAACCAGGCACTCAGCACCCTGTCGGGTGGAGAACTGCAACGACTGAAGCTCTCATCGTATTTAGGAAACGTGAGCGACGGCTCGGCAGGCGGGAGGCTCTTCATCATCGACGAACCCACCGACGGACTCCATCTGAAAGATGTGCGCCATCTGATAGACCTGTTTGAGCGGATGGTCGATCAGGGCAACACGGTGTATGTGGTGGAGCACAACATCGACGTTGTCAAGGCCGCCGACTACGTAGTGGAACTCGGCCCGGGGGCTGGAGAGCAAGGCGGGGAAATCTGCTTCCAGGGCAAACCCAGCGAGATGATGAAGAGTGAACGCTCGGTGACTGCCCCATATCTGATGAATTCCTGATTCTCTTCTTGAGGGTAACTACTTGTGGGGTTCTCCCTTAAAAAAAGATAAAAAAGGGAATAATATTCTTTTGTACGATATTTTTTAAGTAAATTTGCAGCGTAAAAGTAAAGACCGATAATTTAATTCCAAAATACCATCAATTATGAATAAGCTAATAACATTAGAACAAGCTGTTGAAAGAGTTCACGATGGCATGACCATTATGTTTGGTGGATTTCTCGGCGTAGGTAGTGCTACCCAGATCATCGATGCCATTGTAGAGAAAGGTGTGAAAGACCTGACGATTATTGCCAACGACACGGCCTTCGACGAAGTGGCCCACGGAAAGCTCGTCAGCAACCACCAGGTGAAGAAAGCCATCGTGTCGCACACGGGCACTAACAAGCAGACCGCCATTCAGAAGAATGAGGGTACGCTGATTGTGGAGTATGTGCCGCAGGGAACGCTGGCAGAGCGCATCCGTGCTGCCGGTGCCGGACTGGGCGGTGTGCTTACCCCGACGGGATTAGGCACCATCATGGCCGACGGTAAGGAAATCATCAACGTGGACGGCAAGGACTACCTCTTGGAGAAGCCGCTGAAGGCCGATATCGCCTTCCTGCGCGCCAACATCGTAGACGAGTTTGGCAACATGGTGTTCCTCGGAACCACCAACAACTTCAACCCGCTCATGGCTACTGCTGCCGACTACGTGGTGGTGGAGGCCGAGAAGCTGGTGAAGGTGGGTGAGATACAGCCCGAGCATGTGCATGCCTCCGGCATCTATGTAGACGGCATCGTGGTGGAATAGTAGCCCCTCCTGACCTCCCCAAAGGGGAGGGATAAGGCCCCTCCTGACCTCCCCAAAGGGGAGGGATGGAATTACCAAATGGTTAAATCGTGAATCGTAAATAGTAAATTGTCAAATCGTAAATCGATTAGAATCGTAAATCGCAAATACAATCGATGGAATACAAAACAAAGATCAGACTGCGCATGAGCGCAAAGGATGCGCACTACGGTGGAAACCTCGTGGATGGCGCTCACATGGTTCACCTCTTCGGTGATGTAGCAACAGAACTTTTGATTATGCGCGACGGCGACGAAGGTCTCTTCCGCGCCTACGACAGCATCGACTTCCTGGCTCCCGTCTATGCTGGCGACTTCATTGAAGCCGAGGGATGGATCGACAAGGAGGGCAACACCTCGCGCCACATGCAGTTTGAGGCTCGCAAGGTGGCCGTTTCGCGCCCCGACATCTCGGTATCTGCTGCCGACGAACTGGACGAGCCCATCGTGGTGTGCCGTGCTTCGGGCACCTGCGTCACACCGAAAGACTGCCAGAGGAAGTAACAACCCGTTAACGCGTTAACTTGTCAACTAAAGAAAAATGGACAAACTGATTATTACTGCCGCCATCTGCGGCGCAGAAGTAACGAAGGAGCAGAACCCCAATGTTCCTTATACAGTAGAAGAAATCGTGCGCGAGGCCAAGTCAGCCGTTGATGCTGGTGCCGCCATCGTTCACCTGCACGTTCGCCACGACGACGGTACACCGACACAAGACCGCGACCGCTTTCAGGAGTGCGAAGAGGCTATCCTGAAGGTGTGCCCCAACGTCATCCTGATTCCCTCGACGGGCGGTGCTGTGGGTATGACACCCGATGAGCGCCTGCAGTCGACCGACACCACTCCGCTGCCCGAAATGGCAACACTCGACTGTGGTACCTGCAACTTCGGCGATGAGATTTTCGACAACACCATGCCCACGATGCGTGCCTTTGGCAAGCGCATGATGGAACGTGGCATCAAGCCCGAGTACGAGTGCTTCGAGATGGGCCATATCGACACCATCCTGAACATGGTGCGCAAGGGGCAGGCACCTGGTGCTCCCATGCAGTTCAACTTCGTGCTGGGCGTTCCCGGTTGCACACCGGCTACCGTAGCCAACCTCTGCTGGATGGCCAATGCCATTCCCGCAGGCAGCACCTGGACTGTGACGGGCGTAGGTCGCCACGCTTTCCCAATGGCTGCCGCAGCCATCGCAATGGGCGGCAACGTGCGCGTAGGCTTCGAGGACAACCTCTATCTGTCGAAGGGTGTGCTCGCTCCGTCGAACGGTGTGCTGGTAGAGAAGGTGGTTCGCTTAGCCAACGAGCTGGGCAGACCCATCGCCACGAGCGATGAAGCCCGCGAGATTCTCGGACTGAAGAAGAATTAAAGAATTATAGAATTAAAAAAATATTATAACAAAATCATAAAATTAAAAGCAATACATTATGCAGAAACATGGTAACAGATACGGTACACACCGTGTCATTGAGCCGAAAGGCGTTCTCCCACAGCCCGCTAACAAGTTGGACAACAACATGGACGAGATCTATGACAACGAGATCCTCATCGACGTTCAGACCCTGAATATTGACTCCGCTTCGTTCACCGATATCCACAACTATGCCAAGAGCCAGGCCAAAGACCCCAACAACGAGGCCGAGGTGATGGAGGAGATCAAGAAGGAGATGTTCCTGAACGTGGAACTGCAGGGCAAGCACCGCAACCGCCGCACCGGTTCGGGTGGGATGCTGCTCGGCACCGTGGAGAAGATTGGCGACGCCCTGAAGGGAAAGATCGACCTGAAGGAAGGCGACCGCATCGCCACGCTCGTTTCGCTGTCGCTCACTCCGCTGCGCATCGACGAGATTCTGAACATCAAGGCTGATGTAGACCAGGTGGACATCAAGGGTAAGGCCATCCTCTTCGAGAGCGGTATCTACGCCAAGATTCCTAACGATATGCCCGAGAAGCTCGCCCTGAGCGCACTCGACGTGGCTGGTGCTCCCGCACAGACCGCCAAGCTCTGCCAGTATGGTCAGAATGTGGTGATCCTCGGCGCTGGTGGCAAGAGCGGTATGCTCTGCTGCTACGAGGCCAAGAAGCGTGTAGGCGTAACAGGTAAGGTCATCGGTCTGGCCAACAGCCCGAAGTCTACCAAGCGCATCAAGGACCTCGGCTTCTGCGACGTCGTGGAGAGCGTTGCCGGCATGACTCCCGTTGAAATCAACGAGCTCGTCTGCAAGCTGACCAACGGCAAGATGGCCGACGTGACCATCAACTGCGTGAACGTTCCCGACTGCGAGATGACAGCAGTGCTCTGCACCAAGGACGATGGTATCGTCTACTTCTTCTCGATGGCTACCAGCTTCACCAAGGCTGCCCTCGGCGCAGAGGGTATCGGTGCCGACGTGAACATGATTATCGGCAACGGCTATACGAAGGGGCACGCTGAGTTCACCCTGCAGGAACTGCGCGAGTGCCCTGAGCTCCGTAAGATTTTCGAAGAACTGTACGCATAGAACACGAAGGTGGAGCCGGGTAAACCACCAGACTCCACCTCCACTAAAAGAAACTATCCATGGTTGATTCAAGAAGAAAACAACTTTTCCCGAATGTCAGCGACGAGGAATGGAACGACTGGAAGTGGCAAGTGAGAAATCGCATTGAAACGCTGGAAGACCTGAAGAAATACGTCAGCCTGACAGAAGAGGAAGAAGAGGGCGTGAAGCAGACGCTGAAGACACTTCGCATGGCCATCACTCCCTACTATCTGAGTCTGATTAACCCTGACGATCCTCACGATCCCATCCGCAAGCAGTGCATCCCGACAGGTCTGGAGACCCACCAGTCGGTGGCCGACCTGCTCGACCCGTTGCACGAAGATGAAGACTCTCCGACACCGGGACTGACGCACCGCTATCCCGACCGCGTGCTCTTCCTCATCACCGACATGTGCTCGATGTACTGCCGCCACTGCACCCGTCGCCGCTTTGCCGGACAGACCGACAACGAATGCTCTACCGACCGCATCGAGAAGGCGCTCGAATACATTGAGAAGACCGTGTGTGTGCGCGACGTATTGCTCTCTGGCGGCGATGCCTTGATGGTCAGCGACAAGCGCCTGGAGTATATCATCTCGCGCCTGCGCCAGATACCTCATGTGGAAATCGTCCGCCTGGGAACTCGTACGCCGGTGGTTTGCCCGCAGCGTGTGACTCCCGAGCTCTGCGCGATGCTGAAGAAGTATCACCCCATCTGGATCAACACCCACTTCAACCATCCCAACGAGGTGACGGCAGAGTCGAAACGTGCTTGTGAGATGCTGGCCGACGCTGGTATTCCCTTGGGCAACCAGAGCGTGCTGCTGCGCGGCGTGAACGACTGCGTTCATGTGATGAAGCACCTCGTTCATGAGTTGGTGAAGATTCGCGTGCGCCCGTACTATATTTATCAGTGCGACCTGTCGATGGGTCTGGAGCACTTCCGCACACCCGTCTCCAAGGGCATCGAGATTATCGAAGGCCTGCGCGGACACACCTCGGGCTACTGTGTGCCGACATTCGTTGTCGACGCTCCCGGTGGCGGTGGCAAGACACCCGTCATGCCGCAGTATGTCATCTCACAGGCTCCCGGCAAAGTGGTATTGCGCAACTTCGAAGGCGTCATCACCACCTACACCGAACCCACGAAATATCACAGCGAGTGCAACTGTAAAGACTGCCAGGCAGAACGCAACAAGCATGTGGCAGAAGACAAGGCCCTTGACGGCGTTATCTCGTTGCTCGAAGGCGAGCGTATGAGCATGGAGCCCAAAGCTTTGATTCGCCACGAGCGCAACGCCAAGCGCAACAAGAAGTAAACCGATGCCGTTTATCGACGACATATTGCAATATAGAAGTCTCTCCATTGTAGGCCTGCAGAAGAACACGGGCAAGACAGAGTGTCTGAAGTACGTGCTGCAGCGCCTGCCTCTGGAGAGGAAACGCATTGCAGTGACATCGATAGGCATCGACGGCGAGACCACCGATCAGGTGACACGGACGCAGAAACCGGAGATTGTGCTGCGCAAGGGCATGTTCTTTGCTACATCCGAGATGCACTACCGGCAGCGGCGACTGGTTTCCGAACTGATTGACATCAGCGATGAAACCACCTCATTAGGCAGGGTGGTGACCGCCAAGGCACTAACGAAAGGAAAGATACTGCTCTCCGGACCCTCTTCAGGCAACAGTCTGAAGCGCTGGATGAACGAGATGAAGAGGTTCCACATCGACTTGGTCATCATTGATGGGGCTTTGTCGAGGATGAGTTCTGCATCGCCTGCCGTCAGCGAGTCGATGATTCTTGCCACGGGAGCCGCCTATTCGACTAATATCAACACGCTGGTGCAGAAGACAACCTTCGTGGTAGAACTCATCAACCTGGAACTGACGAATGACCACAACCTGTCGATGCTGATGCCTTTGGAAAGAGGAACATGGTGGGTTGACCATCAAGGGGAACTGCACGAGCTGAATGCGGCTACTTCGCTATCGCAAGAGATTCATTTCGAAGGTATGGATGCTTGCGTAACGCTGTATGTGGCAGGAGCGCTTGTAGACAGTTTTCTGGAGAAAGTCAAGAAGAACAAAAGTCTCCGACAAGTGGAGATTGTGGTGCGCGACTTCACGAAGATTTTCGTTTCTCCACAATCACTCCATCTGTTCCAGAAAGCAGGAGGAAGCATCAGGGTGCTCCAAAAGAGCAAGTTGATTGCCGTGACGGTGAACCCCACTTCGCCCAGTGGCTACGTGATGGACTCAGACTTGCTCTGCGAAAAGCTATCGGATGCTATTCATCTGCCAGTTTACGACCTATTAAGAAATCAGATATCATGCAACTGAAAAACGTCATAGATTCGCCTTGCGGCTTAAGATTTATGCTTGACCAGCTGGAACTGCAGTCAAGCTTTTCGCGCCGTTGGCTCCTCGACCGACCGATGATGACGGATGGCGAAGAGATGATGCGTATGTATGACATGTTGCAACGATTCTTTGATTTCGTCAATCAGACAGATGCCACATACCTGCACACGCTGCTTTTCAAGTTGCAGCAACTGAAAGACATCCGAACCACCATTAAGAACCTTTCGCAAAAAGCAACGCTCGACGACATTGAGCTCTTCGAGGTGAAGCATCTGGCCATTCTCGCTACAGATGTCCATCGTTTACTTCTGCAGCACAAAATGAACGACGTCGTAGAAATCCCTGATTTAGAGAAAGTTATCATTATCCTCGATCCCGACGGAATGAAGATAGCTACCTTCTATGTCTACGATGCTTATTGCGAACAACTGAAGGATCTTCGCAACAAGATTCGCCTACATCCCGAACAAGAGGAACTGCTGTTGCAAGCCAACGAGATAGAAGAAGAAGTGAGAACGAACCTCTGTCAGCAGCTCTTCTCTTACGCACCTGCCATCGAGCAGGCCCAACAAGCCTTGGCACAAATCGACGTGTATCTGGCCAAGGCTATCCAAGTGAATAATATGGGACTCTGCCTCCCTACCCTATCGGCCGATGGTTGCAGCTACCTCGAAAGGATGTTCCATCCTCAAGTGAAGGAAGCATTGGCAAAGACCAAACGGAGTTTCCAACCCGTCAGTATCCGATTCGGGAAGAAGCCAACGCTCATTACCGGAGCCAACATGGGAGGCAAAACCGTTGTACTGAAGACGTTGACCCTGTGCCAATATCTCTTCCAGTTCGGATTCGGCATACCTGCTGAAAAGGCACAGATTGACGTTAAGGACGATATTTATTTCTGCATCGGCGATGAGCAGTCCATCGAAAAAGGGCTTTCATCATTTGCTGCAGAAATGAAAAACATTGATGCTGTTATCAAGGCATCGCGCGAGAACAGAAAATTATTGGCGTTGATTGATGAACCAGCACGCACCACCAACCCCTCTGAGGGCGCTGCGCTGGTATCAGCTCTCATCAAAGTATTATCAAAGAAAGAAATGAGCCTCATCATGACCACGCACTACGATATAGATCCCGACAATGCCCATTGCCTCCGGGTAAAAGGCTTTGAAGAGGGACAAATGAACTTTACACTTGTTGAGGTAGAAGATGGAGAAGTGCCCCACGAAGCACTGAACATTGCAGAAAGTTTGCACATCGACAGCGAGTGGATCACAGAAGCAAGACGACTGCTGGAACCTTCCCGCAGCCAGTCATCAGTAAATTAAGAACTACAACTTATATAATACACGATATGCAAAAGAGCAAATTAGGATTAGATTTCGAAAAAGTAGAATACGCCAGAGGTTTGGCTAAGGGCATCGCCGAAGACGTGCAGGCCTTCGTGGAGCAATACACGACGGTGGCCGTGGAGCGTACCTTGTGCCGACTGATGGGTATTGATGGAATCGACGAGAACCAGGTGCCGCTGCCCAATGTGGTGGTAGAGGCGCTCAAGGACAAGGGTGTTCTCGGAGAAGGAGCCCTGTTCTTCATTGCCAATGCCATGATTCAGACAGGACTGAAGCCACAGCAGATTGCTGAGAAAGTAGCTGCCGGCGAACTGGACATTACCCAAGTAGTCACTCGCGACCAGAAGAAGATTGCAGAGACCTTGCAGCCCGTCATCGACGAGAGCATGAACCGCATCCGCACCCGTCGCGCGCGCCGTGAACATTATTTGGATACGATTGGCGAAGGTCCGAAGCCGTATCTTTATATCATCGTTGCTACAGGTAATATCTACGAAGATGTGGTGCAGGCTCAGGCAGGTGCCCGACAAGGTGCCGACGTGATAGCCGTGATCCGCACCACCGGACAGAGTCTGCTCGACTATGTTCCCTATGGTGCCACAACAGAAGGATTCGGAGGTACATTCGCCACACAGGAGAATTTCCGAATCATGCGCAAAGCCCTTGACGAAGTGGGCGAAGAGCAGAGCCGCTATATCCGCCTCTGCAACTACTGCTCAGGTCTCTGTATGCCGGAAATTGCCATCATGGGCGCCTTCGAAGGTCTCGACGTGATGCTCAACGATGCACTCTACGGCATTCTCTTCCGTGATATCAACATGCAGCGTACGCTGGTAGACCAATACATGAGCCGTATTATCAACGGCTTTGCAGGCGTCATCATCAACACTGGTGAGGACAACTACCTGACAACAGCCGATGCTGTGGAAGCAGCTCACACCGTCTTGGCCTCCGACCTCATCAACGAACAGCTGGCACTGATGGCCGGACTGCCCGAAGAACAGATGGGACTGGGACATGCCTTCGAGATGGACCCCATGCTCGAGAACGGTTTCCTGCTGGAGCTGGCTCAGGCTCAGATGACGCGCGAGATATTCCCGAAAGCCACATTGAAGTACATGCCCCCGACCAAGTTCATGACTGGTAACATTTTCCGAGGCCACATTCAGGACGCACTTTTCAACATGATCGGCATCTGGACTCATCAGGGCATCCAGCTCTTAGGTATGCCCACAGAGGCCATCCACACGCCGTTTATGAGCGACCGCTACCTCTCCATCGAGAATGCCAAGTACATCTTCAACAACATGAAGAGCATCGGCGAGGAAATGGAATTCAAAGAAGGCGGCATCTGTCGCAACCGCGTGAAGGAAGTCCTGGGCAACACCATCCGTCTGCTCGAGGATATTACCAAGGAAGGACTCTTCACCGCCTTGGAGAAAGGTATCTTCGGCGATGTGAAACGCCCGAAGAACGGTGGTAAAGGCCTGGAAGGTGTCACCATGAAGGGCGACAACTACTTCAATCCGTTTATAGAACTGATGAAGGGAAAACGGTAGTATTTTTAATTTTTGAATATTTTCATTTTATAATTTTCAAAAATGAACGAAGGATTATATAGCATGGAAGCTAAGGACTTTGACAAGACCTTAGACTTCACCAAGATAAAGCCGTATGGCGACACCATGAACGACGGTAAGGTGCAGCTGAGTTTTACGCTCCCTGTGCCTTGTGGTGCTGAGGCCGTCGAAGCAGCCAAGCAACTGCTCAAGAAGATGGGACTGAACAATCCCAGCGTCGTGTTCTATAAAGAACTGACACCTGGCTTCACGTTCTTCAACTGTTACGGCAGTTGTACCCACACCGTGGATTACTCCACCATCTATGTACCGAAAGTGGAATCGAACACGATGGACATGTATGCTACCGACGAATATATCCGCGAAAACCTGGGACGCAAGATTGTTATCGTGGGAGCTTCTACGGGTACTGACGCCCACACCGTGGGTATTGATGCCATCATGAACATGAAGGGCTATGCCGGACACTACGGTCTGGAGCGCTACGACATGATTGAAGCCTACAACCTCGGCTCGCAGGTGCCCAACGAGGAATTTATTGCCAAGGGCATTGAGCTGAAGGCCGACGCACTCATCATCTCGCAGACGGTCACGCAGAAAGACGTGCATATCCAGAACCTGACCAACTTCATCGAACTGATGGAGGCCGAAGGCCTGCGCGACAAGATGATCTGCTGCTGCGGCGGTGCCCGTATCACGCACGAGCTGGCCAAGGAACTGGGCTTCGACGCCGGATTCGGCATGAACACCTACGCCGACGACGTGGCCTCCTTCATCGTTCAGGAGATGGTAAAAAGAGGAATGAAATAACTCATTAAAATAAATAACATTAATCTCTAAAGCCTTACAATTATGGATAAATATCAAATGAGAGAAGTCATCGCAAAGCGCGCAGCCAAAGAGTTGCACGACGGCGATGTAGTAAATCTGGGAATCGGTATTCCTACGATGATTCCAAACTATCTGCCCGAAGGAATCTCTGTGACCCTGCAGACAGAGAATGGTGCCATGGGTATGGGTCCTACACCCGCTGAAGGCGAGGAAGACAAGAACCTGATCAATGCCGGTGGCGGATTCATCACGCTGAATCCCGGTGCCTGCACCTTCGACTCAGCCACATCGTTTGCCATCATCCGCGGCGGTCACGTCAACGTGTCGTTCCTCGGAGCCTTGCAGGTAGACGAGAAGGGCAACCTGGCCAACTGGATTATTCCTGGTAAGATGGCTCCCGGTATGGGCGGTGCTATGGACCTGGTAGTGGGTGCCAAGCGCGTCATCCTGACGATGGAGCACACCCAGAAGGGAAGTCCGAAGATTCTGAAGGAGTGCACGCTGCCGCTGACAGCTGCCGGACAGGTGAACATGATTATCACCGAGATGGGCGTCATGGACATCACACCCGAAGGCATCGTGCTGCGCGAACTGCATCCGGAGTTCACCGTAGAGCTGGTGCAGGCTGCCACAGAGGCCAAGCTCATCATCGCTCCCGACCTGAAGCCGATGGACATCTAAGAGATTGACAATTTATCTATTTACAATTTACGATTTGTTTATGATTTGGATATTTGATTATTTGAAGGGCTGGCAACTGTCGCGCTGATAGAATAATGCAATAGTTCAGTAATAAATAAATTGTAAATTGTAAATAGTCAAAAAGTAAATAATTATGATGGCATATCAGTATCTGAAAACCGAACAGCCGCAGGAGGGCATCTGCCTCCTGAAGATATCTGCACCGAAGTCGCTCAACGCACTCAACTCTACCATCCTCCGCGAGATGGACGACTTCGTCGGTAGCATCGATTCGCATACACGCGTACTTATTATAACAGGCGACGGCGAGAAGTCGTTCGTTGCTGGTGCCGACATCTCGGAGATGGCCCACCTCAACGAGCAGGAGGGCTTCCAGTTTGGTCGTCTCGGCGCTCAAATGTTCCGCAAGATTGAACAGCTGCCCATCCCTGTCATCGCTGCCGTCAATGGCTTTGCCCTCGGTGGTGGATGCGAGCTGGCGATGGCCTGCGACATCCGCATCGCCTCCGTCAACGCCAAGTTCGGACAGCCGGAAGTGGGGCTGGGCATCATTCCCGGTTTCTCGGGTACTGTTCGCCTGCCACGCCTCATCGGCCAGGGTATGGCGAAGGAACTCATCTACACGGGGCGTGTCATCCGTGCCGACGAGGCGCTACGCATCGGACTGGTCAACGCCGTCTACGAGCGCGAGGAGCTTCTCGACAAAGCACTTGAACTTGCGCAGATGATGCTGAAGAATGCACCTTTAGCCATCCAGGCTGCCAAGCAGAGCATCAACGAGGGTTACGACCTCCTGGTCGACGAAGCCATCGCGTTGGAGAACAAACTCTTCGGAGGCTGCTTCGCAACAGCCGACCAGAAGGAAGGCATGGACGCTTTCCTCAACAAGAGAAAGGCAGAATTTTATGGAAAATAATTATAACATAAATGATTATTATGAGACAAATATTTCTAATTATTGATGGGGCGATTCCCCTTTCCGTTGCCCTTACTTCATCTGCAGCTATTGATACTTTTTTTCACTCGAATCATTGGGTGTAAATTATGGATGTAAGAAAAAGGCTCACGATAACTATGTAAATTGTTTGAAAAGAATCAAATAGCATTCCTGAAAACAAAGATAATGTCTTTTACAGCAAATAGATAGATTTTACTTAAGGACAAGGTATAAATGAGGCAAAAAGGCTAAAATGGAAAAATTGCAGCATAGGAAGAATATAGAAGGCTTGGACAGCACCATTTTAAGTGATGCTGAGGGCTTAGACTGGTTAGCTTTACTCTTATATGGGGTATATCTTATGTTTATCGGTCTTATTCTTTCAGATAATGGCATAATATCTCTGGCAATGCGTTTCTATATTGCATATTTCGTATTTCTTTGTGTAATGTTATATGTAAGGATTAGACAAAAAAGGAAATCCATTGTCAAAGCATATTTTTTTGCGATTATATGTGTTCTTATCACAATTTTGCTGTCTTGGAACTTACAATCACTACCAAATATTGCAGAATGGAAATTCATTTTTGACGAGAAGAAAAAGACGTTCTTGGACATTGAGGCATGTGATACGCTGCATGTTCCTTTTGGCTATCATAATAACACAAACAAACAGCAAATAATAGATTCAGTAAAGACGTCTTGTGGATGTACTAACGTGATATATGATAAAGAACCTATAGCACCAGGTGAATCAGGGGAACTGATGGTACATATTGATTTGACTGACGAATCTGGTGCATTCTCTCAGAGTGTTATCGTTTACTTTAACAAGCAAACACCTGTAGTATTGAAAATTAATGGTAGGATAAGGCATCCTGTAGACAGTGTTTGTTCAAATTAAGTGTAACGTCTCATGCATATTCAATTATAACCTAATAAATTGTAACAAATCTTTTGGAATTATGAAAATTTGTGTTATTGGAACCGGCACAATGGCTAAAGGTATCGTTAAGGCTTTCGCAGCCAAGATGCCCGTGGTCATGAAGAGCCGCACGCAGGCCAGCCTTGACAAGGCAATGGCCTCTATCTCAAAGGGCTACAACAAGCTCGTAGAGAAGGGTAAAATCACGAAAGAGGCGATGGACGCCATGCTGGGCAACATCACCACCACTACCGACTATGCTACGTTTGCCGATGCCGACCTCGTCATCGAGGCCGCTGTGGAGAACATGCAGCTGAAGAAGGATGTGTTCACCGAGCTCGACAAGATCTGCAAGCCCGAGACCATCTTTGCCACCAACTCATCGTCGCTCTCTATCACAGAGATTGCCGCTTGCACCAGTCGCCCGGCACAGTTCATCGGTATGCACTTCTTCAACCCCGCCGACCGCATGGCTCTGGTGGAAGTGATCAAGGGACAGCTCACCAGCGATGAGGTAACTAAGTGCGTCGTTGAGCTCGCCACATCCATCGGCAAGCAGCCCGTGGAAGTGAAGGAAGCTCCGGGCTTCGTTGTCAACCGCATCCTCATCCCGATGATCAACGAGGCTGTAGGCATTCTGGCCGACGGCATCGCTTCTGCCGAAGACATCGATAAGTGTATGCAGCTGGGTGCCAATCACCCGATGGGTCCATTGGCACTGGCCGACCTCATCGGCAACGATGTGAACCTCGCCATCATGGAAGTGCTCTACAACGAGTTTGGCGATCCGAAGTATCGTCCTCATCCGCTGCTCCGCAAGATGGTGCGCGCCGGACTGCTCGGTAGAAAGACTGGCGAAGGATTCTATAAGTATTAACTTTCATCGATAGGGTCGGTATTCCGTTATACCGAAATATCGAAATACCGGAATACCGACATATCGAAAAAAAACAAAAAGAAAAATCAATATGGATTTTAGCTATTCAAAGACAGAACAACTTTTCCTGCAGATGATCCGCTCGTTTGCAGAGAATGAAGTGAAGCCTTTGGCCGCTGAGATTGACGAGCAGGAGCGATTCCCCATCGAGACTGTCCAGAAGATGGGCAAGCTCGGCATCATGGGCATTCCTGTTCCCAAGCAGTACGGTGGCGCAGGCGGCACGGTGCAGATGTATATCATGGCCGTGGAAGAACTTTCAAGAGTATGTGCCACGACGGGTGTTGTCCTTTCTGCACACACCTCGCTGTGCATGGCTCCCATCATGGAGCACGGCACCGAGGAGCAGAAGATGAAATATCTGCCGAAGCTCGCCTCTGGTGAGTGGATTGGTGCCTTCGGTCTGACCGAGCCCAATGCCGGAACGGACGCTGCCATGCAGCAGACAACGGCTGTTGATGCTGGCGACAAGTGGATTCTGAACGGTTCGAAGATTTTCATCACCAATGCTTCCAACGCTCATGTGTTCATCGTCATGGCCATGACCGACAAGTCGCAGGGCACACGCGGCATCTCTGCATTCATTGTAGAGAAGGGCATGCCCGGCTTCTCTATCGGTAAGAAGGAGCTGAAGATGGGCATCCGCGGCTCGGCTACTTGCGAGCTGATCTTCGAAAATTGTGAAGTACCCAAGGAGAATCTGCTTGGCGAGTTAGGCAAGGGCTTCAAGATTGCCATGATGACACTCGACGGTGGACGTATCGGTATTGCTTCGCAGGCATTGGGTATTGCCCAGGGAGCGATGGACGAGACTGTGAAGTACACCAAGGAGCGTAAGCAGTTCGGACGCGCTATCGCCAAGTTCCAGAACACACAGTTCCAGATGGCCGACCTCAAGACGAAGGTAGAGGCTGCCCGTCTGCTCGTGCGCAGTGCTGCCTGGAAGAAAGACATGCACCTGCCCTACTCTGCCGACGCTGCTATGGCCAAGCTCTTCGCTGCCGAGACAGCTATGGAAGTAACCACCAAGGCCGTGCAGTTCCACGGAGGTTATGGCTACACTCGTGAGTATCCTGTTGAGCGTATGATGCGCGATGCCAAGATTACTGAGATCTACGAAGGCACCAGCGAGGTGCAGCGTATGGTCATCGCCGGACAATTGTTTAAATAAAAGGAGGACAGCACTATGAATATTATCGTTTGTATTAAGCAAGTTCCCGATACCACGGTTGTCAAGATCGACCCCGTGAAAGGCACGCTCATTCGTGAAGGTGTGCCCAGCATCATGAATCCGGACGACAAGGGAGCCTTGGAACTGGCTCTGCGCATGAAGGACTTATACGGTGCACATGTTACCGTTATCTCTATGGGACCGCCACAGGCTGATGTGATGCTGCGCGAGGCATTCGCTATGGGTGCCGACCGTGCCATCCTACTCTCCGACCGTAAGTTCGCTGGTGCCGACACACTGGCTACATCGTATGCACTCTCTGGACTCTGCCGCACGCTCGACTACGACCTGATTATCGCTGGTCGGCAGGCTATCGACGGTGACACCGCACAGGTGGGACCCGAGCTGGCCGAGCATCTTGACTTGCCGCAGATTACCTATGTTGCCGGAGCCAAGCTGCTTGAGAATGGCAACCTGGAGGTGGAGAAAGAGAACGAAGACAGTGTGCAGATTCTCGAGGTGGAAGGCAAGTGCCTCCTCACTGTGCTGGCTTCGGCTTTCCAGCCCCGCTACATGAGCGTCAGCGGCATCATGGAAGCCTACGACAAAGAAGTGGAAGTGCTGGGTGCCGACAAGATTGATGTCGATCCTGCCAAGCTCGGACTCGCCGGTTCGCCGACCAAGGTGTACCGTTCGTTCCCGAAGGCCCTCAAGGCTCCGGGCGAAGTACATGAAGTGAGCGAGGAAGAAGCCGTAGAGCTGATTGTGAACAAGCTGAAGGAGAAGCACCTCATCTGATAGCGCAATTGTGATTACGTAATACCATTATACCGAAATAACGAAAATTGAAAGATATGGAATTGAAAGATTATAAGAACGTATTCGTTTTTGCAGAACAGCGCGAAGGTGTCATCCAGTCCGTGGCATTTGAACTGTTAGGAAAGGCTCACGACCTGGCTGAGACTCTCGGCGAGAAGGTGGTGGCCATGCTGTTAGGCCACAATATCAAGGATCAGGCACAGACACTGATTGAATATGGCGCCGACGAAGTGATTGTCGCAGATGCTCCCGAACTGAAGGACTATCTCTCTGAGCAGTACTCACAGGCCGTCGGTCAGATTGTTATCGACCGCAAGCCCAATATCGTACTCTATGGAGCAACCACCATCGGTCGCGACCTCGCACCTCGTATTGCCTCAAGACTGAAGGCTGGTCTGGTGGCCGACTGTACGAAACTGGTTGTAGAACCCGATGAAAAGACTGGCCAGCTGGAGTTCCGCTCCACACGTCCTGCATTCGGTGGCAACCTGATGGCTACCATTGTTTGCCGCGATACCCGTCCTCAGATGTCGACAGTTCGTCCGGGCGTGATGCAGAAGATGCAGCGTCAGGAGGGACATCAAGGCGTCATCACGGAGTTTGTACCGAAGTTTGACACAGCGAAGTTCAAGGTGAAGCTCGTCAAGACCATCAAGGCCGAGAAGAACGTTGCCGACATCGGCGAGGCTAAGATTCTCGTTTCTGGTGGACGTGGCGTTCACAACAAGGAAGGCTTCGACAAGCTGCAGGCTCTGGCCGACGTGCTCGGTGGACAGGTTTCGTCGTCGCGTGCTATGGTCGACAACGGTGTGATGCCTCACGAATGTCAGGTAGGTCAGACGGGTAAGACTGTCCGTCCGCAGCTCTATATGGCCTGCGGCATCAGTGGAGCCATCCAGCACCTCGCCGGTATGGAGGAATCAGACTTCATCATCGCCATCAACAAGGACAAGTATGCCCCCATCTTCAGCGTGGCCGACCTCGGTATCGTGGGCGATCTGCATAAGATTGTGCCGATGCTCACCGAGCGTCTGAAGAAAGAAATGGAGGAATAGAAGCAACAATCCCACATGTATGATTACCCGTCCGGGCAGTGCATCAGCATTGCCAGGTCGGGTAATAACGTTCATTAAACCTTCCCGACTAATTCAAAAACACATCTTTTTCACCCTTTTATTTGGAACTTCCGCAGATTTATAGTAAATTTGCAGCGTTCAAGTAGGACAAATAACTTTGAGTTAAATAAAAGCGCATACTAATCCAATAATAAGAAACAGAATGGCAACAACCCAGTTTGATGTCTTATGTGTATACAGAACAAGAGCAACAAGAACTGCAGAATATTCTGCTTGAGTTCTATCGTAATAAACTCGATAGTTTGCTTTTACAGTTTCAGCATGACAATAACATTACTCAGGCGACAGTGGACGATTGGTCTAACCAACATGAAAGGACTCCGTACCAATGAGAATTTGCCGTTCTTGATACCAATTGCCTTGTCAATATTATCATGCCAAAATCATTCAACAATGATGTTTGGTTAGCATTTCGTGCGAATAAATATTATCTTTGCGTCACGAATGAAATCCTTTTCGAATATCATGAGATATTGACAAAGCGATACAATAACGTCATCGCCAACACGGTTTTGAAAGAATTGATAGAATCGCCAAACGTTGAGCGAATCAATCCTACATACAGATTCAATTTGATAACTTCTGATCGAGATGACAACAAGTTTGTTGATTGTGCCATTGTTGCGGGGGCAAAGTTTATTGTGAGCAATGATAAGCACTTCGCAGAATTAAAGAATTATGCCTTCTCACATGTTGATGTTTGCTCGCTAACAGAATTCCTTGCTATCGTTAGAAATCTTTAGAGTGATGCAGAATTAAAAAGGAGCATGTCAAAGGCATCGCTTGCCTCGTTTTTTAGAAATTTGGTCCAAAGTTACGAGTAATCTTGGACATAACCCAACTTTGACCCCATTTCTCTGATTCTCTTGCTGTCACCGCCGTTTCAGCTTCCTCGATTCTTTTACTGTGTACTACAAACTTTTATTTTTCTCCAGAAAGGCATTTTCTTGTATCC
>ERZ842401.544-NODE-544-length-55220-cov-7.505248_pt1 | contig 55220 bp, 41 predicted proteins | sample MGYA00521270_ERZ842401 | MGnify/ENA primary metagenome ERZ842401 (study PRJEB31892, sample SAMEA3878208) | bioreactor metagenome | biome: Moose rumen | place: Sweden | collected 2011-10 | study: EMG produced TPA metagenomics assembly of the PRJEB12797 data set... | reverse complement strand
GAAACGAGGGTGAACATTCGGTGAAGATTCTGCGGGAAGAATGTTCACCACAACAGACTGATAACCAGACTTGTTTTTCCTAAGGTGAAGAAGTGAAACGTAAATTGCACGAAACAGCATGTACGCGCGCGCGCGAGGATTATTCATCGGACCCTCGATGATTAGTCATCGGAGGCTGGATGATTAGTCATCGGAGGCTGGATGAATAGACATCGGACGCATAGCGAAGAGCGTCCAGCCGTCAACTCGAAATCAATCGGGTATCAACGTGATTTTAATCGGGTATGAAAGTCGAATCAATCGGGACCGAAATACGAATCATTCCGATTGATTTGATGGGGATAGGTTCAGTACGAACTGCTGCCGTTCGTTGAGCGTGACCTCTTCCTCCAGCACCATTTGTCTGACGACTTGGGCAAACTTTTCTCTGTTGAACCCCGTGATGTCGAATTCCCGTGGGAAAAGGGGACGTAGACTAAGCTGTTTTATGACTGCCTGCCGAATGGCATCGGACTCGGATGTGGTGGGTGTCTGACTGGTACAGATGTCGCATCGTCCGCAGTTGCAGGTATCGTTTTCCCCGAAGTAGCGGAGTAGGAAACGGCTGTGGCAGATGTCACGGTCGGTGACGTACTGTATCATGGACTCGATGCGCTGCTCGTATTGTTTCTTCCGTTCTTTATACACACTTGCGGGAAGTTGCACTTCTTCTTTCTCTACCCTTCGGCAGCGGAAGGTGATGTAGTCCGTCTTCTTTCGGGGAATGTATTCGGCAATGCGTTGCTTGGCCAGTTGTTTCAGTGAGCGATATACCTGTTCGACCGTTAGTTGCGTATCGCGAGCCAGCAGGTTTTCGTCAATATATACAAAGTCACTGAACAGACCGCTATATTTCCGCAGCAGTGCCTGGATGACTTTTTCGATGGTCGGTCCTTGCTCGTGTAACCGATAGAGCTCGTCACGTGTCAGCAGGAACCTGATGCGACTGGTGATTTCGTCCTGGTCGGTGTACTCGATGTATCCCGCATTGTTAAGAAGCAGTAATGCGTTGTGCGCAACGACGGGGAAATACTTGAAGCGATAGCAGAACTCCATCAGGTCGAACTCACGTGTAACGCCTGCTCCGTCTCCCATGGCCATCTGGAAGTAGTAACACATGTGCTCGTAGACATCACGGATATACTCAGGCTCGGGATAGGTTTCGGGGATGCGACGCAGGAGTTTCTTGCAGTCCTTTTCGTCGTAGATAAGCACGGCATAGGCTTGAGCCCCGTCGCGTCCGGCACGACCTGCTTCCTGAAAATAGGCCTCCGGACTATCGGGCACCTCGGTATGTAATACGAGGCGCACGTCAGGTTTGTCTATGCCCATTCCAAAAGCATTGGTGGCTACCATGATGCGGTATTCGTTGTTCTGCCAGCGTTCCTGCCTGTCGTCTTTTTGTATCTGCTGCAGTCCGGCATGGTAGTTCGTAGCCGTGAATCCTTCGTCGCACAATTGCTGGGCCAGTTCGTGGGTTTGCTGTCGGTTGCGTGTGTAGATGATGGCCGAGCCTGGTATGCTTTTGAGAATATGTACAATCTCCTGAAACTTGCTGGCTGTCCGTCGGACGATATAGGTGAGATTCTTCCGCTCAAAACTCATACGGAAGACATTCCCGTCACGAAAGTTCAGTTTTTCCTGTATGTCTTCCACGACTTCCGGTGTGGCAGAAGCCGTGAGTGCGAGAACAGGAGCATGGGGTACGATCTTTCGTATCTCGACGATTTGCAGGTAGCTGGGTCGGAAATCGTAGCCCCATTGCGATATACAGTGTGCCTCGTCGACTGTGATGAAACTGACCTTCATGTGGCTCAGTTTCTTCAGAAACAGCTCACTCTCCAACCGTTCCGGCGACACATAAAGGAACTTGTAGTTGCCAAGGATGCAGTTTTCCAGTGCCGTGAGAATCTCCTGATGGCTCATCCCGGAGTAAACGGCCGTTGCCTTGATGCCATGCGAGCGCAGTTGTTGAACCTGGTCTTTCATCAAGGCAATCAGCGGGGTGACTACAATGCAGGTACCATACGTAAGCATTGCCGGGACTTGGAACGTGATGCTCTTTCCACCACCCGTAGGCATCAGTCCCAGCGTGTCGTGTCCAGAGGCAATGCTCTCAATGATTTCCCGTTGAATGCCCCGAAAATCGTCATAGCCCCATATTTGCTTTAAGACATTCCTATATCGGTCGTCCATTAGTCGTTTTCTGTGGGCTTTATGTCTTCTATCTGCAATTGAACCTCGCCTCGCTTGTGTGTGTTCTCTTCGATGGCGTAGACGATGTTGAAAGAACGTTTGGACTTGATGTATCGGGCCTGACTGCTTTGCCCAAAGGCAATGCCGTTCATCACGTTGTTGCTCTTGTTGTCCACCAGTTCCAGCTTTATATGCTCCTGCTCGCGTCCCACCACCTTGCTGGTTCCGTAGTCGAATACCTGCATGGTACAGAAATTGGGGCGCGGATTGTCGGGACCAAAGGGAGCAAACTTCTTCAGGTCGAGGAAGAACCGTCGTGTAATTTCCCGAAAATCGATGATGGCTTCAATATTCAGTTGGGCTTGCGTCTGTACGGGTTTTATATGCTGTTCCACGTACGTCTCAAAGCGGCGTTGGAACGCTGGGATGTTCTCTACTTTTAAAGACAGACCCGCTGCATAGGTGTGTCCGCCAAAGTTTTCCAACAGGTCGCGGCAACTTTCCACGGCTTTATATACATCGAAGCCAGCCACCGAACGTGCGGAACCGGTAGCCATCTCGTCGGAACACGTGAGCACGACGGAGGGACGATAGTATATCTCAGTAAGACGGGAGGCGACAATGCCAATGACTCCTTTGTGCCATTCCTCGTTGTATATGACAATGGCGCGTTGCTCATTTTTGCTGTCTAATGACTCTACGATTTTGTTGGCCTCCTCGGTCATACTCTTGTCCAGGTCTTTACGCTGGTCGTTGTAGTGGTTGATGAGGTTAGCTTCCCTCATGGCCACCTTGATGTCTTTTTCTATCAGCAGTTTTACCGCCTCTTTGCCGTTTTGCATTCGTCCGGAGGCATTTATTCGGGGGCCAATCTTAAAGATGATATCGTTCATGGTAATCTCGCGGTCTCCCAATCCGCAGATATCCATGATGGCCCTCATTCCCACACTGGGATTTGCGTTGAGCTGACGAAGGCCATGGTAAGCCAGGATGCGATTCTCGCCCATGATGGGGACAATGTCCGAGGCGATGCTTACGGCACACAGGTCGAGTAAGGAGGTGAGTTGCGAGAACTCGATGCCATTGCTTTGGGCAAATGCCTGCATGAACTTAAAGCCGACGCCGCACCCTGAAAGGTCCTTATAGGGATAGGTCCCGTCGACTCGCTTGGCATTCAGTATGGCCACGGCAGGTGGGAGGGTGTCATCGGGAACATGGTGGTCACAGATGATGAAGTCGATGCCCTTGTCTTTGGCATATTGTATGCTATCCACTGCCTTGATGCCACAGTCCAAGACGATGACCAGTTTTACTCCTGTTTCATAGGCAAAGTCCACACCTTGTTGTGAAACGCCATAGCCTTCCTCGTAACGGTCGGGGATATAGTAGTCGATGTTGGAGTAGAACTGCCGGAGAAACTTATAGACCAGGGCGACGGCGGTTACACCATCTACGTCATAGTCGCCGTAGACCATAATACGCTCTTTTCGTCCGAGAGCCTCGTTAAGACGGGCCACGGCAGTGGCCATATCCCGGAAAAGGAAGGGGTCCAGCAGTTCGCTGAGTTGTGGACGGAAGAATCGTTTGGCCTCGGCAACGGTGCTGATGCCGCGATTGAGGAGTAGCTGTCCAAGAATTGGGCTGATTCCCAAATCCTTAGCCAGTACCTTGGCGGCAGCTTTTGCCTCAGAGGTCGGTTCTTCGTAATTCCACTTATAATTCATGTGTTCAAAGTTACAACAAAAAAAGCAATTTCCCATCGATAATAACGGGAAATTGCTTTTTTTAACTTGTTATAAGGATGTCCTACTACTTCAGAGAGAAGCTGTCGAACTTGACACTGGCCTTAATCTGGCTGGGACCAGCTACCAGACCGACACCCTTATGAGTGATGGGCTTGTTCTTCAGCGTGAAGGCCACTTCACCGTTAACAGTGAAGTTGATACCAGCCTCAACGTTACGGATGCTCATGCGAATCATCTTCTTCAGGTCCTTGCCCTCGATGGTAGTCTCATACCAATCGGCAGCCTTTCCGTCGCGGAACAGAACGATGCTGGCCTTGTTGTTCTTCAGTACGAAAGCATCGTAGTTACCAGTCTGACGATCGTAGTTGTAAACCAAGCCAAAGATTTGGGTCTCAAAGGATGTGGGCTCAGCGGTTACAGCCATATCGAAGTCTGCGGTATTGGCGGTGTCTTCCTTGCGGAAGACGCTAATCCACTCAGAGTCAGTGGTGTTTACGATACTCATCTTACCGTCAGTTACCACACCCTGGCCCTTCTCGTTGTACACCAACTCCCAGTTTGCCATGGAAGTGGGATCAAAGTTGTCCGTGCTCTGTGCAGAAACTTGCATGGCACCAGCCAATACAAACAATGTCAAAAACAGTTTTTTCATAATAGTTATTTTTAATGTGTTAATTTATGGTTCTGTACTGCAAATGTAGCGTTTTTTGTGCAATTGCCAAATAAAAGGCTTGCTTTTTTTGTTAATCTGGCACTTTTTTGCCGCTTAAATGCCTAATTTCTTGCGAATATCCTTAGGAACAGCGTTCTTATTGATGACGATGTTCATGGTTTTGTAGGCCACATAGGGTTTGGACACATACCAGAAACCTTTGTATGGACCATAGTCGCCCCAGGAATTCTTCATCATGAAGTACTCTTTCCCGTTCTGGTCCTTGGCGATACCATAAATCTGCATGCCATGGTCGTCGGTGGTTTCCCAGTTGTCGTAGCCCAACTGACGCATCTCCTGTGTGATTTCCATCTCACCTTCGTTGTCGGATTCGGCAATCTTGGCACCGGCTTTCTCACCTGTCCATCGGCTCTGGTCGCTACCTACGCCAGCTGATGTCGAGGTCTTGGGAACGGTAGCCACGCACTTGTTCTTTCCTGTACGGCGGCTGAAACCACTCTCGCTGACATCGGCTCCCCATGCAAAGGTCCAACCCTTCTTTACGCTCTCCTCCATGACACGCATGAACTCGTCGAGTGGCAAGTTATAACTGCTACCCCAGCGCCAGTTGTCCTGAATCTCCAGAATAAAACTCTCGTAGAAAGGCTGGTGGGTATAGCTGGTCAGGCTGACATAGTCGTCGGGGTCCAGACCCAGATACTCGACAAACGACTGGGGGGTGTATTTCTTTCCTTTGTACTCAAATTCTGTAGGGCACTCGCCAAAGTAGTTGTCCACCATGCTTTGTACACTCTTCTTCCATGCGGGGTTGATTTTCTTTGCCTCGCTTTTGGAGATAGCCGTAACATAAGCCTCCATGGGGGGGAAGAAACTGGTGAAGTTGAACAAAGAGTCACCATAGGCTGTCATGGGATAGGGCATAATGCCCTCAGGGATGAGTCCGTAGTTCTTCATGCAATAGATGGCATCATAGAACGAACCGCCTTGTGAGAAGCTGGCATCCCCGTGGGTACGGATGTTGCGGTCGGCACGGTCGACATAGGTCTTGCTTACCAAGAAGGATTCGGCAAGGTCGATGTCGGTCATTTCAGGATGTTTCTTCAACACTTCGCTCTCCAGGAAAGCCAATGCCGAATAACTCCAGCATGTGCCGGAATTGTTTTGGTTCTTGATACTGGTGATGGGGTTCTCAATCACCGTCGTGAAGATAAGTGTGTCCTTGGGGATGCTGTCAGTTGCAGCCTCTTGGGCCGATAGGGACAATGCTGTGCATGCCGTCAAGGCGAGGGAAACGAGTTTTTTCATTTTTCTTCTTTGTCTTATTTGTTGTTGATGAATTCTTCTACGTCATTGATGTGATAAGGAATCAAGTCCTTGCCCAGGAAACGACATCCGTCCTTGGTGATGAGAATGTCGTCTTCCAAACGAATGCCTCCAAAGTCTTTATAGGTCTCCAGAAGGTCGAAGTTAAGGAATTCCTTGCAATGGCCAGTCTTGCGCCAGTCGTCAATCAAGGCAGGAATGAAGTATATACCTGGTTCGTCGGTCATTACCCATCCTTCCTGCAGTCGTCGGCCACAGCGAAGACAATTGGTTCCGAACTGTTCGAGATTGGGTCTTACCTCGTCGTCGAATCCTACATAGGTCTGCCCCAGTCCTTCCATGTCGTGAACATCCATGCCCATCATGTGTCCCAGTCCATGAGGGAAGAACATGGCATGCGCTCCGGCTTGCACGGCTTCTTCCGTATCTCCCTTCATGAGTCCCAGTTCCTTTAGTCTTTCTGTCATCAGACGGGCAACGCCGAAATGTACGTCCCACCATTTCACACCGGGTTTAGCCAGGCTGAGCGCATAGTCGTGACATTCCTCTACGATGCTGTATATTTCCCGTTGACGTTGGTCGAATTTCCCCTTTATGGGGGTCGTTCGTGTGTTGTCGGAGCAATAGTTCTCGTTGGTCTCCGCACCCGCATCGCACAACATCAGTCTTCCTGCTTCCAGTGGTCGTGGTGAAGGATAACCATGCATAATCTCTCCATGCATGCTCAGTATGCTGGGGAAGGAGACAATGCACCCTCTGCTGCTGGCAATACCGCTAATGACACCGGCAATCTCCTGTTCGGAGATGCCTGGACGGCAGAGTTTCATGGCGGTGGTGTGCATCTCGTAGCCGATAGCGCAAGCCCGTTCTATTTCTGCAATCTCTTCGGGAGTTTTCACTGCACGCTGGTCGACAATGGCCTTTATCAGTTCCACGCTGGCTTCCTCGCGTTGTCTGCTTGGGTGAATACCCGTGAGGTCCATTAACTGAATCATCAGGTCGTGACGATAGGGTGGCAGGAAATGGAGCTTTCGTCCTTGGGCCTTAGCTTCCTTTACCAAGGTCTCCAGATGAGCCATCGGTGCGCTATGTGCTACGGCGGTCTGGCGTGCCATGTCGCTCACACTGTCCACCTCGCCATACCATACGATGTCCTCGATGTCGATATCGTTGCCGATAAGCCATTCGCTATCGTTGTCCACATCGATGACACCTACCAGTCCGTCACGATGCAGACCGAAATAGTACAGGAACGAACTGTCCTGACGGAACTTATAGGCATTGGAGGGGTAGTTTACGGGTGACTCGTTGTTTCCAAACAAAACGATGAGTCCATGTCCGACTCGCTTTTTCAGCGTCTGTCGGCGGTTGCAATAGGTTTGTTTGTCAAATAACATGGTTGGTTGTGTTTATTGGGTTAAAGCGTCTGTGCAAATTCCCGACTGATGTAGTTGTTCGTGCTTTTGCATGTTTCTGTTGCGAAGTAGCAGGCTGTGGTTATCAGCTTTTGCCATTGCGCCTGTGTTATATCTTGTAAGGCATTGCGTTTGATGCCTTCTTTCAATAATCCGTAGATGAATCCTGCGTTGAAGTTGTCACCGGCCCCGACAGTACTCACTACATGCTCAATCTTGGGTGCAGGGAAGAGATAATGGGCCGTGGGTGTGCAAACGGTGATATCTCCCTCTCCTGCAGTGCAGATGAAGATGGGACAATAGGCAGAAATGTGCCGTTTGTAAATCTCTTGTGCATCGCGGGTACCGTACATGATTTCGAAGTCATCGGCCGAACCTCTCACGATGGTGCTGTGTCTGAAATTGTACTGTATGGCAGGAGTCAGGGCTTCGAGTTCGTCTTGGTGGCTTCGGCGGAAATTCAGGTCGTAAAAGACGATGACATTATTCTCTTCTGCCTTTGTCAGCAACTCCTTAATCTTGGGATGGACACCTTGACAAATGGCGAAGTAAGAACCCATTATCATTACGTCGTCAGTAGAGAGCGTTGGTAATACCCAGTTCCCGGGTACCGATGGCGTTGCCTTGTAGAATACGTAGCTGGCATCTCCTCTTTCGTTCAGATATGCCAGTGATATGGCACTCTTCTCTGTCTGGCGAAGTTCGAAATGTGCTGTGGAAACCCCATTGTTCTGTAGAAACTGCAGGGTTTGTCTTCCTGCCTCGTCGTCACCAGCATACCCAACAAAGGAACAGGGCATGTGGGTTCTTCCGATGGAAATGATGCTATTGAAACAACTTCCACCGGGAACGGCGGCTACTGGTTGCTTGTTTTTGAATAATATGTCGAGAATAGTCTCTCCTATGCCGATAACTTTACGCATTCTTTGGTTTATTTGTTGCAAAGATACAAAAAAAAACATATCTTTGCCCTGTTGTTTTAAACAAATGATGAAACATTCACCTTCTCGGCCCCTGTTTTGTGTGCTGGTGGCGGTCGTTTTATCGTTTCTCCCTTGTATCGCCGCGAGCGGACGAGGTGGGGCGGTTGTGCAGCGGAATCCCGCTGCTATAACTGGTTTACTCAATCGTATCGGTGGGAAGGGTGCGAGTCAGCGTTTTGAAACAGCATATTGTACGGATTTGTTTCCAAACGGACAAGAAGGTTTCCGAATCTCCACCAAGTCGGGTAAACCCTATATCCAGGGAAGCAGTTATTCTGCACTAACTGCTGGCATCAACTGGTATTTGAATCATTATGCTCACGTCAACCTGTCATGGAATTGTCTGACCACCGATCTCAGTCAGGTCTCTTTCCCCTTGCCTGCGATGCCAGAGGTACATACGTGTAATGCTGGATATCGGTATTACCTGAACTACTGCACTTTTTGCTATAGTATGTCCGCGTGGACGTGGGAGCGTTGGGAACAGGAAATTGACTGGATGGCGTTGCATGGAGTCAACATGCCACTCCAAATCATTGGGTTAGAGTCGGTATGGCGGTCTTTCCTTATGGAAGATTGCGGCTATAGTGAGACGGAAGCCGAGGCTTTTGTTCCTGGTCCTGCTTACACGGCTTGGTGGGCCATGAACAACCTGCAGGGGTGGGGCGGTGATGGTCCCGACCAGTCGAGAGGCGTGACCAATGATGCCTGGTATCGTCGTCAAAAGGAGTTGGCCCGGAAGATTTTGGCTCGTGAACGGGAACTGGGAATGGACCCCGTCTTGCCGGGTTTCTCTGGCATGATGCCTGTGGGACATCCAGGAGCAGAGAGTCAAGGCAGTTGGTGCGGATTTACGCGTCCCTATATGCTCGACCCTACTACCTCGTTTTTCCAGACATGCGCAGCAAAATACTATGCCCAGTTGGCGAAGGTGATGGGGACAAGCCGCTATTATTCCATGGATCCGTTCCATGAGGGGGGAGTCATCCGCAGCGGAGCCTATGCCGATGGTTATCGTGCGGTGTATGAGGCGATGAACGTCAATTGTGGTTCTGACACCAAGTGGGTCATCCAGCAATGGCAGTGGAGTGCAGCTCAGGCTTCGTCCTTACACGCCGTGCCCAGTGGCCGGCTGATAGTCCTGGACTTGTTCAGTGACGGGAAACCGTCTTTCGACACCTATCAAGGCTATGCTCCACAGGAGGCGGTCTATTGTGTCATTCCCAATTTCGGGGGACGTACGGGCTTTTTCGGTCGCATTCCCAAGATGGTGGCCAACTACTATGCCTATAAAGATAAGTATACGACCGTTCGAGGCATAGGAGCGGCTCCGGAGGCTATCGAACAGACTCCCGTTGTCTACGACCTGCTCTATGAACTTCCTTGGATGGATTCGTTGCCGAGTACGTCGGCGTGGATGCAGCATTATGCCTTGTCGCGTTATGGCATGGATGCCTCGGATGTTTGGGACCTTTTATGTCTCAGCATATTAAACGACACGACAGCGTTGCAAGGTCCTCACGAAGCCGTGGTATGTGCCCGTCCGTCGTTGACGGTTGACAAGGTGAGCAGTTGGGGTGGAACAACTTTGTTCTACGATCCTTCTCTTGTGGTTGATGCCGCATATCGCTTGTGGAAACTGGGTAGGCCCAACACCGCCGTGGGAGTCTCCAATTACTGTTATGACATCTGTGACCTCACGCGCCAGGCCTTGACCGATTATGCTCAGCGTCTGCTTGTTTCACTTCGGGAAGCGCATGGTGAGGAGTTTGTGGCTCGTCGCGATTCCTTCTTACAATTGATACTTGACATGGACACCCTGCTGGGTACGCATCAGATGTTTCGTTTAGGCCGTTGGACCGAGATGGCCCGACGGGCAGCAATGGAAGTGGACGGCGCCACCTCAGAGACTGCCGATTGGCTGGAACGAACCAATGCTCGTCAACTTATTACCACATGGGGCGGACGGGAACAGAGTGAGCGAGGCGGACTGCACGACTACAGCTATCGTCAGTGGCAAGGTATGCTGAGGGACTTTTACTACCCTCGTTGGAAGTGGTGGTTCGCTCACGAAATGACCATTCCTCCAGAAGGGAGGTTCCCCAAAGAATGGGCATGGGCACATGACTCTTCTCGTTATTCGGAACAGCCTGCAGGGGATACTTATACTATTGCCGGACAACTATTGCACAACTACTTTGATAAAGGAAATAACAACAATAAAACTAACTAAACAAACGAGAACATGAAACAAAAACTACTAATCCTTTGGGCCTTCCTGCTCACCTCATTGGGAGCAATGGCTCAAACCGACGTGACAAGCACGTATCTCACGAATGCTGGGTTCGATGACGAAACGAGTTTCGTCTCATCCACTATTTACACTTATGCCAATGACGCCAATACGAACGGTGGCGTAAGCAGTTGCCAGTCAGTGACGGGCTGGACTGCCGATGCCACAGGCGATGGTAAGGCAGGCGGTGCCATGCAGTATGGCTGTGGCTACGGCCTCAGTGGTACGGGATACATCTGTCCTACGAGCGATGCCAATGGAAATACATCCGGTGGCGTGCTGGCACTGGCTGGCTGTTGGAACAACTCGGCTGGCTATTCGCAGAGCCTAACGCTCCCTGCAGGTTTCTATCGTATAAGTTACAAGGTTTACAATGCCGGAACCAACATTATTGCCAACTACACCAACACTATTGGCTTTGTGGAATCCGGTGGTACCACGCACTATTCGGCTGATGAGTTTACCAGCAATGAGTGGACAGAAGGCTCGGTTCTTTTTTCTCTCTCTGAAGAGAAATCGGGTACGATACATGTTGGCTACAATTGTGCAAATGTAGGCTCAGCGAATAGTCCTAAATTGTTTGTAGATTATATAAAGATAGAGGTTTACAATACGGCGGAATTGCCCGAGATGGAAATGGGGAAGTTGGTGAACAATGCCACAAGTGCATGGACCAATCCAAGCAATGCAAGCAATTCAGGGTCTGCGACCTGCAATGGCGTAACAATGCTGGAGCGTTGGTTCAGTTCAACACTTACGGGGGATATCACAACATACACGGCAAATTTGCCCAATGGAATATATGAAACCAGCGTGTACTGTCATGGGCATGTAGCCTGGGTAACTTCTCCTGTTACTACATCGGGAGCAACGGGCTATACGACATTATCGGCAAATGGGGTTACGGCAGACATCCCTGTTATCCTCAATACAGGATGGGAAACGGATGAACCTACCCTATACACACTTAGTTCCGTTCCTGTGACGAACGAGACCTTGACTTACAAACTTAGTGCTGATGTAGCAGGTGCTAACTGGTTTACGGTAAGAGTTAATTCTTTGATATGTAACTCCATTGCGGTTTCTGCAAGTGCTTTCTCCCTGCCCTCGACGGCAGTCACGGCTGGCTACTGGTATCAGGTGGCCGTCCCCGTGGCAGGCGACTATACGCTCACGCCGGGCAGTTCGGCCACCATCAGTTACACACAGGACGGCACGGCACTGACCTCAGCCTCATTCTCTACGACCACGGGCGGCACGCTGTCCCTCTTGGCAGGTACGCTCTACGTGAAGTCGAGCGCAGCCGTCACGCTTACCCTGACAGCGGCCAACTATGGCTATGAAGTCGGGTCTGCAACGGTGGACAAGACCTATGTTCAGGGTGGCGAGACGATTACGGTCTCTTATCCAGATGCAGTGACCAATGACCCCAATGGGGCGCTCACCATTACCACATCGAACATCAAGTTCAATGACACAACGGTTACCGCCACGGCTACCAGCAATGGCTTCACCTTCACCGTTCCTACAGTTTCGGCTGCCTCGAGTTATTTGCTCAGCATCCCTGCCGGTGCTGCCAAGTATGGCTCGAATGCCAGCAGTGCAGCACAGACCATAACCATTTACACTCCTGCCGTATTTGATGGCACATACTACCTCTATAATGAAGCAGGGCAATATCTGTCCCGTGGTAATAATTGGGGCACGCATGCCATAGCCGATGATTGGGGACTGCCCCTCAATGTGGCTACGGACGGCGACGGACATACGACCTTCCAGTTCATTGATAGTGGCAAGTATTTATATGCTTCGGGCACGAATGCCTGGAGCGATGGCACCGACCCCACGAACGCAAACACGCAGTGGACAGCTACGCTCTACAATGGCAAGTATCGTCTCAGTAGCGCCATTGCTGTCACTACTTACGTGAAGATGGACAGCGGTGACACCAATCTCTACATCGATGGTTCGGACGACAGCGTCATCCAGAACTGGACCTTCGAACTTCCCTCTGCCCATCCTGCGAAGATGGAGGCATTGCGCACTGCCGCCAAAGCCTTGAGCAGTCAGGTAAGCGGCCTGTCAAGCAAGACTTATGTGGAAGCAGCGACTTCGACTACTGCCGAGGAATATCAGGGCACAAGCTACTTTGCCGGCTCTTCTATCGTCTCGGGCAGTATTGCCGTATATCCTGGCATCTACAAGTTCTCCGTTCCTGCCTTCCATCGCATGAGCACGAATCCTGTGACTTTGCCCATGCGCGAGGCTGGCACAGAGTGTCCTCCTGTTTTTGCCTACTTCGGTGATGCCAAGGTGCAGCTCCACTCTGTCTATGATGCCACCACCGCAGAGGCTGGAACTGGGACCTATACCCCCGACAGTGTTGTCTATTATCCTAACAATCAAGCTACATCGCTCACTGCCTTTCAGGCTGGCAGTTACGTGAACGAGATTTGGGTGGAGGTCACCGAAGCCACGACGCTTAACTACGGTATTGCAAACCAGAGCGGTTTGAGTATGGCCGGCCGCTGGACATGCTATGCTTCCAATGGTATAGAGATTACGCGCTACTACGACCCCAGTACGGCCTCGCTGAGCGACGGCGATGACGTGACGTCACTCATCCAGAATCCCACCATCGAAAGCACCGATGTATATGCCCGTCCCAATGGATGGAGCGGTACGACCTCGTCTTGGGACTGGACGAAAGCAACGGGCGACACTTTCATGGAGTGTTGGAACGGCTCGGCTGCCAGCGTCAACTTCAACATGTATCAGACCATCAACGGATTGCAAGAGGGTGTGTATGAACTCTCTGCCGACATGTTCAACAGCAGCAACAGCGAGGACCTTGCAGCAGCCTTTACAGGTGGCGAGTGCGGACTCTATGCTACGACGGCCTCGGCCCATGCCTTTGTCGGTGTGACGACGGACAGCGATAGTGATGCCATGTCGAACTATACATTATATATATATGTAAACGAAGGCGAGTCGCTGACGCTTGGTGTGAAGAATATGGCAACGCCCACGGGACGCTGGTTCGGTTGCGACAACTTCACACTGAAGTACCGCACACTGGATGCCGCCTCTTCCTTGCTCATCGCATCGGTACCCACTTCGCAGGCCAACTCTTCGCTGAAGAGTGCCATGAGTTCGGCTAACATGAATTTGAGCAATGCTTCGACAAAGACGGGCGAACTCTTCAACGCCCTGACATCGGCCATTGCCGACGTGCGCGTGAGTGCCGCCAACTACGGCCATCTGCTCTATGCCCTTGACACTGACGACAGCCGACTGGCTGATACGCCTTCGGAAGTACAGACCGAGTACGCTGCGGTGAAGGCCAACCTTCGTCCTTATTATACCAACCAGACGGCCAGTGCCGACTGCGCAACGGAGATTGCCCTCGTCAAGGCTTCCCTTGCACAGGCTCTGATAAACAAGGGTGAGAGCCTGACCTATCTCATCGTAAACAACAGTTTCGAGACGGGCGACCTCACGGGATGGAACACAACCTCCAGCAACGACACTGGCGTCAAGACCAATGGAGGCACCACCTATACCACTGAAGGCGGTGACGGAAACTACCTCTTCAATACATGGGCCACGGGCTATCCCCTGAAGCAGAACATCGGCTACATGCCTGCCGGCACCTACAAACTTACCAGTCTCGTGGCCACTGACGGCGGCACCGTGTTCCTTCTTTTCAACGACTACGCAAGTTCTGGCACGACCTGCACCGACAAGACCACCTTCCTCACATCAGCCATTACCGTCACCCTTGATGCCGTGACCGAAGTCACCATCGGCGTGGCAGGCGGCGACGGCGATGCCTACACGGGCAATGCCTATTGCTGGTACAAGGCCGACAACTTCCAGCTCAATGCACAGGAGGAACAGGGCGGAGGCGAAGAGGAAGAGGACGACGTGATGATTTCCGTTAACGACTATTATGCCCGCGGTTCACAGAACATCTTCGGCCGCTTTGCCGTCAAGGGCAGCAGCAGTTCCATCACCGAGCAGGGTCTCTGCTACAGTGCCACCAACAAGGAACCCACTGTAGGCGACAGCAAGTCCACGGACTATATCTCCTATTGCGGCAAGATATTCAAGATTTCTAATCTTACTCCCGCCACTGCCTACTATGTGCGTCCATACGCCACCATCGACGGCAACCTCTATTACGGCGAAGTCCACAAGGTCTATACCCTGCCCGCAGGCAGCATTACCTACGGCATCCGCTCGAGCGACAACTCGACCTACGACACGAACATCACGAATGCTATCTCAACGATGGTGGAATACTGGAACAAGTACACCTGCATTTCGGGCTATTACGTCAATGCCGGCTATGTAAGTGGCGTGGCTACGGCAGAATGCTCTTATGGTGGTTATATCCGCTTCGGCTCCAACACCAGTTACCAGCAGTGCGGAACCGCCATGCACGAAAACCTCCACGGCATTGGCATGGGCACGTCAACGGAATGGACCAACTTGGGTTCTGGCAAGACGTGGGTCGGTCCTCGTGTGAACGAATTTATCAAGTTCTTCGAGAATTCCGACGGTGCCACCATGTATGGTGACAAACAGCACGCCTGGTGCACCAACTCCAACGGTGGCCTCTCCTACACCATCAACGGAGCCCATGAGGATGCCTATAGTGACCTCCAGCGAACGGCCAATTCCCTGCTGGCTCAGGCCTACACCGAGGATGGTCTGCGTCCCAATACAGGTGCTTATTACTTTACCCCGTACTATAGTATCGAGCAGGAGGACGACGATGTCTTCTACATCCAGAACAGCAGTAATGGCAAGTATCTCGTGGATAACAACGGCACCTTGAGCGCTGTGGCATACGCTTCGCTCGACGATGCCAAGACGGCTGGCATTGCTGCCTGGAAGTTGACCTTCGAGCCCTCCACACGTTGGTACCACCTGACCAGTGTCAAGTACGGCAACAAACTCAGCCATGCTAACTACTCATGGGGACTGAACAAGTCGGACGAGAATATCCTCCTTGTCAAGAGCGTCAACGATGGCTATTACTACATCAATACGCCTACCACCAACGGACGCAACCTCCTGAGCGACCTCTCCTGTGGCACGACATCACCCGTCGATACCACCAATGCTAATGGTCAGGATTGGGTGTTCTATCGTGAGCAGCCTGAGGTGGAGGTAATCTATGGTGACATCAATAAGGATAATAAGGTAAGCATTTCCGACCTCACTTGTCTGATAGATATTCTGCGGGGCAATAACAGCGACCCCAACTATGATTATAAGGCAGCCAATGTCAATAAGGATTCCGGTATCACGGGCTCTGACATCCGTGCTCTCTACAACATCCTGTTAGGGAAATAGGGGTCAAGCGGTTTATAGAAAGCATTTAATCACCGGGAGAGGGGGGACGCTGGCAGGCGTTCCCCCTCTCTTTGTCATACATCTGAGTGCTTGTTTCGGTGGGGGCGTTTTGTTATTCGCGTTAATTGTTGTATCTTTGTACGCGAATTAAGTATGTTAAGACTATGACATTCTCAGAATTAGGCCTGCAGGAGGAACTGCTCAAGGCCATCGACGAACAGGGCTATGAACACCCCATGCCCGTGCAGGAACAGGTGATACCCCACCTCTTGCAGAACGAGGGTGACCTGGTAGCCCTGGCGCAGACCGGGACGGGAAAGACTGCGGCCTATGGTCTTCCCCTGCTGCAACTCATGCAGGGACTGGAGCCTTCGCCTCAGCCTCGTGTGCTTATCCTCTCACCTACGCGTGAACTCTGTCTGCAGATAGCTGACGACCTGGAGGGGTTTGCCAAGTATCAAAAGGGCGTACGCATACTGGCTGTCTATGGCGGTGCCAACATCGAGCCTCAGATACGTGCCTTGCGCCATGGGGTGGACATTGTGGTGGCCACGCCCGGCCGTCTCATCGACCTGATGAAACGCAAGAAGGCGGCCGATCTCTCGGCTGTGCGTTATCTGGTGTTGGATGAGGCCGACGAGATGCTGTCCATGGGATTCCAGGAGGACTTGGATGAGATATTGGAAGGCGTGCCTGGTGAACACCACACGTTACTTTTCTCTGCCACCATGAGCAAGGAGATAGAACGCATAGCTAAGAACTATCTGCACGATGCCACCACCATACAGGTGGGTAGTCGTAACGAGGGGGCGGAGAACGTAAACCATATCTATTACATGGTACACGCCAAGGACAAGTATCTGGCCTTGAAGCGTGTTGTGGATTACTACCCCAAGATTTACGCCATCATCTTCTGTCGTACACGCATGGAAACTCAGGAGGTGGCCGATAACCTGATACGCGACGGCTACAATGCCGACTCGCTGCATGGTGACCTCAGTCAGCAACAGCGTGACCTGACGATGCAAAAGTTCCGTACCCATCGCACCCAACTGCTGGTGGCTACCGATGTGGCGGCCCGTGGATTGGATGTAGATGACCTGACACACGTCATCAACTACGGTATGCCTGATGACACGGAGAACTACACTCACCGTAGTGGACGCACGGGCCGTGCGGGAAAGAAGGGTACCTCCATCTGCATCGTACACACTCGTGAGAAGGGAAAGATAAAACAGGTGGAGCGCACGATACAGAAGCAATTCCAGCAGGGCACTCTGCCTGAACCCAAGGAGATTTGCGGTAAGCAACTCTATCACGTTATCGACCAGATAGAGCGTGTGGAGGTGGACGAGGAACAGATAGCCCCCTTCATGGAGGAGGTGAACCGTCGCTGGGAGTGGCTGGACAAAGAGGACTTGGTGAAGCGTATTGTCAGTCGTGAGTTCGGACGCTTTCTCCAGTATTATGCTAATGCCCCCGAGATAGAGACACCTACGTCGGGCAAGGGAGAGGGACGTAAAGGAAAGAACTCCCGAGGCGGTCAGCGCGAGGCTGAGGCAGGTTATGCCCGTCTGTTCCTCACGGTGAGCAAGATAGATGGTTTCTACGCCAAGGAAATCATAAAACTACTGAATGACCACGTACGCGGACCGAAGGTAAACATCGGGCGTATCGACCTGATGAAGAACTTCTCGTTCGTCGAAGTCCGTGAGGAGGATGCCGACCGTGTCATCCAGGGCTTGAAAGGTATTCGCGTGAAAGGACGTAACGTCAATATCGAACGCGCAGAGACTGGTGGAGACTCTTCACCGAATACCCGTTCAGAGCGAAAGAATCGCAGGGAACGTCGGAAGGAAGCCTTTGCCCGTCCCGAAAAACAGCAGAAACAGAAGAAAACCAAACCCTCGCGCGAGGAGCGTGGCTATACCGCTCCGCGTGGGAAGAAGTTCAAGAAGGAGGACTGGATGAAGTTTCTGCATCCCGAACAGAATGAGAAATAACGAAAACGAAAAGCTTCGCTACGAAAACGAAAACTGAAAAATTAGTATGAGACATATACTTGTATCTTTATTGCTCGTATGCAGTGTGGTTGCTCGTGCCGACGAGGGCATGTGGATGCTGAACCGTATCGACCAACGTACGGCCGATGTCATGAAGGAGTTGGGTCTGCAACTCACGCCCCGTGAATTGTATAATCCCAATGGTCTAAGTCTAAAGGATGCAGTGGTGGATTTTTGTGATTATTGCACTGGTGTTGTGGTAAGTCCTGATGGGCTGGTGTTCACCAATCACCATTGTGGTTATCGTGCTATCCAACAACTTTCAACACCTAATGATGATATACTGAAGAACGGTTTCGTGGCTCGTAGTCGCAGTGAGGAACGTCCTGCAGAGGGGCTCTTCGTTCGCTTCCTTGAGCGTACGGTAGACTGTACCAGTCGTGTCCTTAGCGCAATGAATGGATTGGACAACACAAAGTTGGACTCCGTGATGACGGCTGTTGAGAAAGAGTATCAGGAGGCTAACCCCGATCGCTATTGTGTCGTCAAGTCCTACTATACCGACAATGCTTTCTATGTTTCTATATATAAAGTATATAAAGACATCCGTTTGGTCTTCACACCTACGGAGACGCTGGGCAAGTTCGGCGGTGACACCGACAACTGGATGTGGCCACGCCAGACATGCGACTTCAGTGTTTTCCGAATCTACGCCAAAAAGAATGGGGAACCGGCCAGTTACAGCACGGACAATGTGCCCTTGCGCCCTCGTCGTTACGCTCAGGTAAGTCTGGACGGCTATCAGCCGGGTGACTTCTGTATGACTGTGGGCTTCCCTGGAAGCACCGACCGTTACCTTTCGTCGTATGGCATCAACGAGCGTGTGAATGCAATTAATGTCTCCATGATAGACGTGCGTGGAAAGAAGCAGGAGGTATGGAAGAAGTGGATGGATGCCGAGCGCTCCATCGGTATCAAGTATGCTTCCAAGTTTGCTTCGTCATCAAACTATTGGAAAAACTCCATCGGCATGAACAAGGCCGTGGGCGACCTTGATGTGATAGGTCAGAAACAGGAGCTCGAACAGCAGCTGAAGGATTGGTATCTGGCAGACTCCTCACTTACGAATCGTTTCGGTACGATGCTGGACGACTTGAATAAGGCTTACAGCAGCCGTTTCGACGGTGTGCGAGCACGTGGTTTCTTCAACGAGACCTTTAAGCGAGGTATCGAGTTACGTCGTGTGGCAGACATCGTCAGCCATGCTCCCGCTGAGCCTGATAGTGCCGAGATGGCAAGTTTGTGTGAGCAACTGGAGAGTTTCTATAAAGATTACGACCCTCGTGTCGATGAGGAGGTGATGGCCGTTCTGTTGCAGAACTATCGTAAGCAGGTGTCTGCCAAGTATCTGCCAGCCTGCTATGATATTATCGATAAACAGTTTGGCGGTGACTGCAAGGCTTATGCCCATGATGTGTTCAGTCGTACGGTTCTTGTCGATGCCAACTGCCTTGACAAGGTGTTAGCCGACAGCACACTGTTGAAGAGCGACCCGGGTTTCGTCTACGCCGATGCGTTGCCAGAAACAGAGACGGACATTGCCAATAGCATAAAGCAGGAGCGTGAGACCATAGACTATGCTGAGCACCTGCTTACTCAGGCTATTCTGGAGCGCGACCAAGAAACGCCTCACTATAGTGATGCCAACTTTACCATGCGCCTCTCTTATGGTTTTATCCAAGACTACACGGCTGGTGGCACTCATTACGATTATTACACCAACAGCCAAAGCCTCCTGACCAAAGCCTCGCGTCAGCACCAGATTCCCGACTATGAGTTGGAGGACAATATCGTGAAACTTCTCCGTCAGGGCAACTTCGGTCGTTATGCTGACCGTCGTACGGGTGACATGCAACTTTGTTTCCTTTCAAATAATGACATAACAGGTGGAAACAGCGGAAGCCCTATGTTCAACGGAAAGGGCGAACTCATAGGACTGGCCTTCGACGGAAACTGGGAAGCCATGTCGGGCGACATCTCCTTCGATAGTGACCTCCAGCGTTGCATTGGTGTGGACATCCGCTTTGTGCTTTACCTGATTGACCGATGGGGAAAGGCCAGTCACCTTATCAAGGAACTGGGACTGTGAATCTGGTAATTCCCCGTGAAAAGTTAGAGGCCACATTGGCCGACCTTCCTCCGTATGAAGGTCCGGAGCGTCCGCGACTTCGTTTCCTAGGTACAGGAACATCGGCAGGTGTGCCCATCCTCGGTTGTCAGTGTCCCGTATGCCGTAGTTCCGACGTGCGTGACCGAAGGTTCCGCACATCGGCATTGTTGGAGACACGTCATGCCCGTATTCTTATCGATGCGGGTCCCGACGTACGCCAGCAACTCATGCCCCTGCCTTTTTATCCGTTAGATGCAATATTGCTTACTCACATCCATTACGACCATGTAGCGGGTTTGGATGACCTTCGTGGATTCTGCATCTTTGGCGACCAGCACATCTATACCGACCACCAGACTGCGGTAGGTGTACGTCAGACCATGCCTTACTGTTTCGCCGAGCACCTCTATCCTGGCGTGCCTTTGCTGAGACTCCATGAGGTGGAACCGCATCAGCCGTTCCGTGTGCAGGATGTTGAAGTGATGCCTATTCGGGTTATGCACGGAAAGATGCCCATTCTTGGTTTCCGTATAGGCAAGTTGGCCTACATTACCGACATGAAGAGCATGAGCGACGAGGAGCTTCCCTATCTGGAAGGAGTGGAAACGCTGGTGGTGAATGCTCTTCGTTGGGAAAAGCCGCACCATAGTCATATGCTGGTCTCTGATGCCTTGGAGTTTATCGAGAAGGTTCGTCCGCGGGAGAGCTACCTGGTTCATGTAACTCACCATATTGGTTTTCAGGATGAGGCTGAGTGTCGCCTGCCCGAGCACGTCCATCTGGCCTACGACGGACTGGAGATAGATGTGTGATAGGGGGAATGATTAAAGTTGGTTCAGCATAGCCTGGGCGACGAGCGTCATCACGTCTACGTTGATGGCGTTGCCCAAGGCTCCATAACTGCGGACGAGGTTGAGGACCGGTTCCCCTGTCTCGTCTATCCATTTCAGTCCCTGCATTCCTTGCAGACGTGCACATTCTCCCAGTGTCAGATAGCGTCCGCAAGGTGGTTCGCCTGGCTGGCGTAGTTCGGGACGAACGGGAATCCAAGGTATGAAGGGTGTTTCGGTGGTTACGCAGGTAAGCGTGGGGACATACTTGCGCTCGCGGATACGTACACCGCTGGAACGGAACTGCACGATGTGGCGGTAGATGTCTATGTCTTCGGCAGGTCGTTCTCCCAACCGCCATTCCATGCGTTGTTGGTTAGGCAGTTGGTGGTGTATCTTCTCCTTCCACGGGTCTATCCAGTCGCGGTTGCGCTCGTAGATGGCACGGTTGCTTCGTATGATGCGCCGTTTCTCTACGGCCATGGGACGGCGTGCGTAGTCTGGCAGACAAGTCATACACTCCTCTGCCGTTTGTCCCTTTACTTCCTGGCCGTAGGCTCCGCGTGTGCCGCGCAGTTGTTCGGCATCCAGTGTGCAGGGGTCGGCCTCCCAATAGGGATAGGTAGCCCCCATCTCCATGGCCCAGATGGGGTGGTTGGGGATGATACCATCCCGTTCGTAGAGGTGGTGCAGAAACTCGTTCCACAATTCCAGTGTGGTCCATTTGTCGGGCAGCACGGGGCGGATGTTCGTTTCCTGCGGGTCAAGGAAATCATTGATGTCCGTTTTCGTATCCAAGGGTTCAGGGAAACAGAAAGAATCCATTTCTTCGTCGGTGCGGTCACGTCGGCAGACGATGTACACACGTTCGCGATGCTGGGGTATGCCGAATTGGTGGGGGGAGAGGATGGCAATACGCACGCCGTAACCCAGTTGGTTGAGCTTTTGGTGGATGGTTGCCCATGTGCGCCCCTCGTCGTGGTGGAACAGCTGGCGCACATTCTCCAGCAACACATAGCGTGGCCGATGGTACGCCATCACCCGACAGACGTGCAAGAAGAGGTTACCCCGCTGCTTCTCGTCGTCGAAGCCTTGCTGCTTGCCTGCCAGAGAGAAGGGCTGGCAGGGGAAGCCTGCGCACAAGATGTCGTGCGCAGGGATGTCGCTGGCTGCCACTTTGGTGATGTCGCCCACAATGGGCGTATCGGGGAAGTTCAGTTGATAGAGTCGGCGCAGCTTTTTCTTCACCTCGCAGGCCCACACGCACCGACACCCCACCTGGCTCAGTGCCAGATGGAAGCCGCCAAGGCCGGCAAAGAGGTCGATGAAATGTAGTGCGTCTGCCACGGATGTCTCCAGCTGATTACGTACTGCAAAGGTAGTGATAATCTCCGAGGAAAGAGACGATTCCGTGGGAAAAATTGTGCGATTATGCCTCTTCGTTCCAGATGTTTTCCCAGTCGCTGTTCTCCTCCTTCACGTCGAAGCCTCCCTCACCGCCAATGGGGATGAAACTTCCTTCCAGCAGGGGCCTGACAAACGAAACGATTGTCACCTCGGTCACGGGCTTTTGGTATGCTCTTTTCATCACTTCCTGTGTTTCAGCCACTTCGTTCATCTTACCAGTACCTTTTGCCCGTTCTTCACGTAGAGACCCTTGGCGGCTTTCTCCACACGGCGACCGCTGAGGTCGTAAATAGCATTGTCCGTTGTCAATAGTCCATTGTCAATTGAACGAATGCCGTCGGCCTCCGTTTCCTGTCCCCATTCGTCGATGACGACTAACTTGACTCCGCTGGACAGCGTCACGGGATTGCCGTTGCGGTCGGTCACCTGCATGTGCCAGCGGTAGGAGCCCAGTCCTGTGGAGCCGTTGCTCTGGACAAGCGCGCCGCCTCCCATGGCATAGTAGCCTTCGGCCACCATCGTGGCGGCCGGGAGGGTGGTGTAGTTGCCCTTGAACGTGAACAGCGTGTACCACGAGGATACGTCAAACGTGTTCTCCGTGGCCGTCTCCAGTGTCGCGTCGGTCAGCGTGATGGTCTTCTCGCCCGTCTGGTGAGCCTTTATCAGGTAGGGTGTGTTGGCTTTCACGATGGAGCCGCTCTTCATGGGGGCTATCTCCAGCTTCGTCTGGTTCAGCGTCCCTGTGGTGTAGTCATAGTCCTGATGCACGTCGTTGATGCGTGCGATGTCGAAGTCCTCCTCCCATTGGCTATACTCCATGTCGAAGGGCACGTAGAGTGCCTGCCAACTGGTGTTCTTGAAGTTGCGGGTGTAGGTGAGCGTCGACACGTGGTCTATGGTGTTCGCTATCGTGAAGTCCTGTCCGTCCACCAAGTCTATCTGTTGGGGCAGGACGGTGACGACGCACGTCTGTGAGACTCCGTCCAGCGTTGCCGTAATGGTGACCGTTCCCTCGGCTATGGCACTTACCTTCCCCGTCTCGTCCACTGTTGCAATGCTGGGGTCCGACGAGGTCCAGGCGATGGTGCCTCCGCTGGTAAGGTTCACCGTAGTGGCTATCTGCCTCTCATCGCCTACGCACATGTACAGACGTTCCTCAGCCAGCACTAAGGCATCGACGAACTCCACTTCGTACACTCGCCAGTCGTACAGAATGTCGATGCTCGTGGCCACCTCGCGTGTGATGCTTCCGCTCCCGGCGAGCGAGAACCGATAGGTGTAGCTGGTACCTTGTGAATAGTAGATGCCGAACACTACTTCGCCTACGATGCCCGTCTGCGTCTTTGTCATCACGTTGTAGTAGGTGCTGTACTTCCCGTCCTGGGCAAATGAGAGATAGCTCGTAGAAGAGTTATACACGAAGGAGGGTGCCTCGTCCTTATGGCCGAACAGCAGCGGAAGCTGGCCGTTCTGTGTGGTGTACACCAGTTTCTCCTTCTCGGCCAACGTCCCGTCGGTAGTGCCTACCTTCAGGATGTTGCCCGTATAGCTGTCATAGACCCCGTACAGACAACCCTTCACGCTGCGCAGGACATACCACTTGTCCGTCGTGATTTCGTCAAGGGCACAGGGCATGTCCTTTATCTTGATAACCTTGTTGGTAATGTCGATGCTGGGCTGGCTCCATACGGCCATGCTCATCAGCGTCAGTGCGATAGTCAGAATGCTTTTTCTCATAAGTCTATTTTGTTTAATGGAATAAATTTCGTGCAAATATACTGATAATCGCACAAACAAGCGGAGCCGAAATTGAATCATTTCGACCGCCGGATTGGACCATTTCGGCTCTCGGCCTCTATCGTCCTTTCGTTGCTGGTAGAGGATTGGGGAGAGGCTAACGCAGGTGTTCTAAGTCTTCGAGGTGACGTAGGTCGAGACGCTCGGCCACGCGCTGCCAGACGAGGCGGCGGGGCGAGGATTTGTGGGAAAGACGATAGATGCCGAGGAAGGTGTAGCCCTCGCTCGTGAGGTTCTTCATGAAGGTGATGCGCAGCTCGTGAAACGAGGTGGCACGCAGGTAGTTGTCGGCATTGCGTTCCGTGTCGTCGGTGCGGCTGCCGCGTGGTGTCCACCATTCCGTGATGGTAGGCATGAGGTGAGCGGCATCGCCCTGGTTGTGCCATTCGGGGTGCTGGTATTCGGGACTCCAGATGATGGTGCCCAGGCATTGGGGAAGGGCCAGGCTCCAGGGGGTGTCGTTGTTGTCGAGGATGTCAAAGAGGGAAGTGTAGTCGTCGGGCGACGAGAAGGTCTGGCCCATCAAGAGTATGCTTTGCTCCGTCGCCTGAACGTATTGGGTGAGCACGTCGAGCGTGAACTGCCGCGGTTGGCGCACCGAGGGGAAGTAGCCCCACAGACGCTTCAGCGTGCTGGGGCTTATGGTCCGATGGGTTTGGCGGAAGATGTCGTCCGACAGGGCTTGAAAGTCCTTGGGCGTGCGCATCTGCCGTCCCGTCCGTTGCTCTATGCGTTGCAGTATCTTTTGCATGTCTCCTCTCATTTTATTCGCTTCGCTCATGCCAATAGATGTGCCCGCAGAAAAGCAGGATAAGCAGGGTATTGACGGCCAGTCGCAGAACTATGTGCCACGTGGCGGGCACAAGTGTCATCAGCCAATAGAAGAGAGCCGTCAGCAGTACGTAGGTGGCGATGCTCCGCATCGGATACGGAATGGGATTCTTCACCTGACCGACGATGTAGGAGAGCACCATCGCCGTGCCGTAGCCTGCCACACCGCCCCAGGCACAGGCCATGTAGCTGTACTGCGGGATAAAGAGTATGTTCACCAGGAAGAGCACGGCGCAGCCGATGAGGGAGAATACGGCTCCGTAGATGGTCTTGTCGATGAGTTTGTACCAGAACGACAGGTTGAAATACACGCCCATCATGATTTCCGCAACCATGACGATGGGCACGACCTGCATGCCCTCGCGATAGCCCCGACCGAGGATGAACTGCAACACGTCGATGTAGCCCATGACGCAGAGGAAGGCCAACAGCGTGAAGATGAGGAAGTACTTCATGGCCACGGCGTAGTATTCCGTGCTGTCCTTGTCCTTGGCCTTGGCGAAGACGATAGGCTCGTAGGCATAGCGGAAAGCCTGCGTAATCATCGCCATTATCATCGCTATCTTCACGCATCCACCATAAATACCCAGTTGGACATTGGCGTCAGCCTTGTCGGGATAGACAAGGGGGAAGAGTATCTTGTCGGCCACCTGGTTCAGGATGCCCGCGATGCCCAGGATGAGGATGGGCCACGAGTAGGAGAGCATACGGCGGAGCAGTGCCCCGTCGAAGTGCCACTGAATCTGGAAGAGTTCGGGGATGAAGCAGAGCGTGATGAGGCTGGTGCAGGCGAGGTTGATGGCAAAGACGTAGAACACCGATGTCTTACCGAGCACGACGAAGTAGAGCAGGTTCAGCCCTATATTAAAGAAGATGAAGAGCAACTTCAGCGTGGCGAAGCGGATGGGCCGCTTCTGGAACCGCAGGTAGGAGAAGGGCAGGGCCTGCAGGGCATCCATGGCCACGACGGCGGCCATCATCAGCAGGTATTCGTGGTGCTCGCTGTAGCCCAGGCGGTCGGCAATGGGCGTGATGAACCCGAAGACGAGGGCCAGGAACAGGGCCGTCAGCGTGGCTATCAGGGCAAAGCCAGTGGAGAAGACCGTGTCGGGCCGTTCGCGCTCGTCGTTGGCATAGCGGAAGAGCGTCGTCTCCATGCCGAAGGTAAGCAGCACCAAGATGAGTGCCGTGTAGGCATAGACGTTGGTCGAAATGCCGTAGTCGCCCGACGTGGACGGCATGTAGTGGGTATAGAGCGGCACAAGCAGGTAGTTGAGGAACCGCCCGATAATGCTCGACAGGCCATAGATGGCCGTATCTTTGAACAAGGACTTTAGGTTTGCCATATTGTGTAATGTTGTGTTTGTTAGAAAAGGTGGCGGAAGTTGAGGAATCCGTTCTCTCGTTGCGGATTCTCCTGCTGTCCGTCGTAGATGACCATTGTGCTTTGCAGGCGGTCGCCCAGGAGTGGGCGCAGATAGTTCAGGTTGTCGAAGAAGCGCGTCTGGAAAGTTTGTGCCGCTTTCACCTCGTAGGCTTCCACGCGGTCGGGTGTCAGCACACGCATGATGTCCACCTCGCGCTGGCTCTTGTCGCGATAGAAGAAGAGCATTTCCTCACGCCCTTGGTTGTAGCCATGCTTCATGAAGTTGTTCACCACCATGTTCTCGAACAGGTTGCCGCGCAGGGGATGCAAGTCCATTTGTCCCTCGTTCTGGATGCCCAGGAGGAAAGCCGCCAGCCCTGTGTCGTAGAAGTAGAGTTTCGGTGTCTTGGTCAGTCGCTTGCCAATGTTGGCATAGTAGGGATGCAAGAGATACACAACGTATGAGGCCGCTAGGATGCTCAGCCAGTGCTTGATAGTCGGCACGCTCACGCCGACATCTATTGAGAGGGCAGAGGCATTGAACTCCTGTCCCACCCTTGTAGCACAAAGGCGGATGAAGGTCTGGAAAGCCTGCAAGTCCTTTACATTGATGAGACGACGCACGTCACGCTCAATGTAGGTGGTATAGTAGTTGGCCAGTAGCATTTGTCGGGCTGCATCGCTCGTTGTCCATACGGCAGGATAACCTCCACGCAACAGCATCTGGGAAGTGGTGGCATTGGGGGAGTAAGATAGAATCTCCTGTGTGGACAAGGGCAACAATGTCATCACGGCAGTTCGGCCTGCCATTGACTGTGTCACACTTTCCATCAGTGAGAAGTTGTTACTGCCTGTTACGATGTAGCGTCGGTCATTGATGCCCTGGAAGCGGTCTTCGTCCACCTGCACCTGCAAGTAGGAAAAGATGTCCGGGTAGTTCTGTGCCTCGTCAAGTATCACTCCTTGTGGATATTTCCCGAGGAATGCCTTGGGGTCACTCTGTACCTCGGCCAGCGTGGCGGCATCCTCCAGATTGGCGTATGGCAACTGTGGGTACAACTCGCGGCATAGCGTCGTCTTGCCCGACTGGCGCGGCCCGGTCAGCGTTACGACAGGCAAATAGTGCAAAGCCTCACTTATGGCCTCGGATAGAGTTCTGCTTATCAATGACATATCTGTAATATGGCCAAATTTAAAGTTGAACTTTAACTTTGGACAAAAGTACGAATAATCTTTGATGTAGCCAAGTGTTTTTGCAGATTATTGTCATTTTCATCCCATTAAGCCCTTTGTTTTTCGTAAAAACTTTTAATAATTGAACGACGTTTCATAAATTCTTTGTACCTTTGCCTCGGTTTCCGCACTTGTGCGGTTGCCGAAGGACATTGTTGGTAAACTCATAGCGTTAGCTATTCTCGGATTGTCGTGAAACGTGAGAAATTTCAATAGACAAGGAAATACCGAAGATTATACTAACGTCTGCGCGATAGGCGCGGACGGAACTAATCTGGTATTTCGGGCAATTCTCACGGCCTCACGACATAGATGAAGACCATCTGCGCTTTTTCTATGTCTCCATGCGAGTGCCGTGAATCCGAATCTGCTCGAACTATAACTCCGACAGATTGGCTTCGCTCTATTAGGCTATCTGCGTATGGGCTACTCTATCTTCTCGTTTTTCTCAGGGAGTGGATTCCTCGACCTGGGATTTGAAATGAGCGGCTTCAGCATCGACCTCGTCAACGAGTACTCACGGGCATTCATCCATGCTTATCAGTATTCGCGGCAGCGGATGGGGATGGCTGAGCCGAAGTATGGTTATCAGAACATCGACGTGAACGAATACTTGACGGTTCGCGCCGATGAACTCCGTGGTTATATCAAGGCAGAACGGGAAGTTGGCAATCTCGTCGGCTTCATTGGCGGGCCTCCCTGCCCCGACTTCTCCGTGGCTGGCAAGCAGCGAGGGCGCGAGGGTGACAATGGACGGCTTTCGCTGTCATATATTCGGCTAATTATCGACCAGCATCCAGACTTTTTCCTGTTTGAGAATGTGAAGGGACTGTGGAAGACTGCCAAACACCGTGCTTTCTACGAGGAACTGAAAATGATGCTGGCCGATGCTGGCTACAGGATGTCTAATCGACTTACCAATAGCATTGAGTTCGGGGCACCACAAGACCGCGACCGCATCTTGCTCTTCGGTATCAGCCGTGAGAGTTTTCCTCACCTCGCAATGTTCAGTTTCCCTTGGAAGCGTCATTTCGTTTATGACTGGCGGCATATTAGGAATCTTCATTGGCCTACGACAGAAACATTTGATGAGGATGGCGAACGTGAATGCCCAACGGATATCCCACGGGAACTAACCGTGCAATATTGGTTCGACAAGAACGACGTGACGCATCATCCAAATGCTGGCGATTGCTTTGTGCCTCGGCAGGGGCTGAAAAAGATGCTTGTAGTGGAAGAGGGTGATGTGTCGAAGAAATCGCATAAACGGCTGCATCGCTGGCGTTACTCGCCGACGGTAGCCTACGGCAATAATGAGGTACATCTGCATCCCTACCATGCCCGCCGCTTGACGGTGGCCGAAGCCTTGTCGCTGCAATCGTTGCCCAAGGAGTTCGTCTTACCACCTGACATGTCATTGACTGATAAATTCAAGACCATAGGGAACGGCGTGCCGTTTTTGATGGCGAAGGGAATAGCAACCACAATAAAAGAATACCTAAACGAGATAGCGGAATGAAGCAGAGATACACGGCATACAATCTTGTGCGGGCAATCCACCAATTGCCTCGTGATGTGAATTACAATTATGTCAATCCCCAAACAAAGGGCTTGATTCGTATAGACAATGTGGAATTGCCCGCCGGGCCAATACAAATTCGACGCTGGAATCCGACGAAGGGAGGAACCTATGCTGAGGCTAAGGTAGAGAGTATTTCGACAGAAATGATTTGGCGTGTGGCTAATGCTATCAATGAGGGCGACCCTATCAATCTCGACCGCATCCTCGGCGGTTCGTATAATACTCGCTCCGTGCTTGAAGCGCTCTTGGCATCCACACCCGAATTCTATTCCTGCTACCCAGGGCGAATCATGGACATTGACGGTCGCTCCAGCATTGAGCATGGGCACAAGCATTTGGTTTGGCTCCCTAACGAACCACACCAACAGGGAGTCATCTTCGAGAAGAAAGTGCCGAACATGGCCATTTCAGAAATTCCTTTGCAGTCCGTCACCTACGATAATCTGATATTGCCTGACAGCATGACGCTCGGCGGTGAAATGGATATTGAGGTGGTCCGTCGTCATACGCAGATTCAGATAGCTCTGTATCTTATAGGCTTCCAACTCGGTTTCCGCACATGGATTGCTCAGAACGACAAAGGCATCATCTGGAAGGAGAAACCGTTGCTCGAGCAGCCTGGCATCATCCAATCGCTCAACAATGAGGGGATGATTTCGGCCTACTCCGATGCTGTTACATCAGCGCGGTTTATTGATTGTATCTGGTTTAAAAATGGAAAATATATGCCCGCTGTCATGGAGGTAGAGCATACGACAGGTGTCACTTCCGGCCTCACGCGAATGAAGGGGCTGCAGGATGCTGCCCCGTCGCTGATGACCCGCTACGTCATCGTCGCTCCCGACGATGACCGAGAGAAAGTAGTCGAAGAAGCCAATCGCCCGCAGTTCCTTTCGCTCGACACACGCTATTTCGCCTATTCCTCTGTCGAAGAACTCTACCACCTCTGCACCCATCGTGGCCTGCACGGAGTGAATCAGGAATTCCTTGACAACTATATGGAGAAAGTTCGTGTGAGTTGATTTGTTATGACGTTATATCGTTATTTCAAAGTTAATAAAAGAAGAGGTATGCCACGGCGATGGCAGCGAGGACACCGACGAGGTCGGTGAGCAGGCCGGCGGCTACGGCATGGCGGGTGTTGCGGATGCCGACAGAACCGAAATAGACGGCGAGGATGTAGAACGTCGTGTCGGTAGCTCCCTGGAAGATGCAGGAGAGGCGACCGACGAAGGAGTCGGCACCGTAGGTGGTCATGGCATCGACCATCATGCCGCGGGCACCGCTGCCGCTGAGGGGCTTCATCAGAGCCGTGGGCAGTGCGCCTACGAAGTCGGCATTGATGCCCATGAACTGAAATCCCTTCTCGATGCCGCTAATCAGCACATCCATAGCTCCCGAGGCACGGAAGACGCCGATGGCCACGAGTATGGCAACGAGATAGGGGATGATGCGCACGGCAGTCTCGAAGCCGCCCTTGGCTCCCTCGATGAACGCTTCGTAGACGTTCACCCGCTTGCGCATGCCTGCTACAATAAAGGCCACGATGATGCCGAACAGGAGGACATTGGCCACGGTGGTGCTGTAGAGGCTGAGCTGGTCTTTGCTGAGTTGGGTGCTCACCCATACCATACCGCTCACCAAGAGGCATAGGCCCAACATGGTGCCCATGATGGCGCGGTTCAGCAGATTGATGCGCTGGTAGAGACTGGTGATAATGATGCCCGCCATGGTGGCGATGGTGGTAGCTATCAATATAGGTATAAATACATCGGTGGGTTGTGCGGCACCCAGTTGGGCACGATAGACGAGGATGGAGACGGGAATGAGCGTTAGTCCGCTGGTGTTCAGCACCAGGAACATAATCATGGCGTTCGTGGCGCGGTCCTTCTCCTTGTTCAGTTCCTGCATGCCCTCCATGGCTTTCAGTCCGAGGGGCGTGGCGGCGTTGTCGAGGCCGAGCATATTGGCACCGAGGTTCATGAAGATGTGGCCGAAGACGGGGTGACCCTCGGGAATCTCGGGGAAGAGACGTTTAAATAGAGGATTAAGCGCGCGCGCCAGCGCGTTGACAAGTCCTCCCTTCTCGCCTATCTTCATGATACCCATCCACAGGGCGAGCGTACCCGTGAGGCCGAGTGAGATTTCAAATGCCGTCTTTGAGGAGGCAAACGTAGCGTCGATGATGGCAGGGAACACTTCGGTGTTGCCCATGCACAATTGTACCGCGGCGATGACGAACGCCACGAGGAAGAATCCTATCCAGATGTAATTAAGTACCATATTGCAAAGGTACAAAAAAAGCAGGAATGCCGTACTGGACAGTCCTGCTTTTTTGTTCTGTAAGGTTGATTTTAGAAGATTACCTTTTTGCCATTTACAATGTAGATGCCCTTCACGGCCTTCTCTACGCGGCGACCGCTCAGGTCATAGATGGTTTTAGCGTTAGCGTTGACGTTAACGTTGACAATGCTGTTGGTAACACCGTTCAGCGAGTAGATGTAGTTGCCCTGCGTGAATTCAGGAATGTTAGTTACAACACCAGTCTCGGAGTCAGTCTTTGCGTAGTTCTGCAGTTTACCATAGATGATAACCTCATCCCCTTCCTTCAGTTGGTCTTCGGAAGTGAACTTGGTGTTTTCAACATAGTTGCCACGATATACGTAGAGTTGATAACTGCCATCGGTAATGTAATAGTTGGCATTGCCAAAGTCTGTGGCGATGCTTAGGTTTTCACCTACAACCGTACCCTTTACATATACTGCCTGCTCAAGTCCTAAGCCTTCATCCACGATGGCCTTTGCCTCGCTGGTGGTGTAGGCGGTTTCGGGGGTGTTGGTGATGTCCTTGGTCTCGCCAGCCTCGTCGATGGTGACGCTGGTAGCAACGATGTTGACATACTTGCCACCGCTGGTGTACATGGCAAAGCCGACAACCGTAACCTTACTGTTGTTGGTTACATCACTTGCAAGAACGCTGGCAACAGGACTTACGAGAGAACCTATGGCCTTCTCGGTACCCTCGACGTTGAGGTTATAGTAGTTGCCGCTGATGGTCAGCGTGCCCTTCACCTTAACATACTTGATAGCGGGAGACTCGAACCATGCGTCCAGAGCAGCACCGTCCAGTTCCTCAGCTGTGGGATAAGTGACAGTTTTGCTCTCACCCTTTTCAATGGTGCTGGGATTGTTGAACTGCGTGAAGCCGCCATACTGCGAAAGAGCTCCGTCGGTAATGGTAACCTCGTCGCCCACGGCTACATCAACACCCTTCTTGTAAACATACATAAAGCCTGTTGCATCACCAATTACAAAGCCGTTGTTACATACAGCATAAGTGGTGGCGGCAACGGTGGCTGTGCCAGATGTCTTGGCAAGAGCCTCAGCCACAGTGATGGCTCCTTCGGGGGTAGAGGGCTCGTCGCCACTTTCGTCGATACCGCCATCGGTGGTCGTCAGGCTGGCATCGTCTGCGATGATGCTGACAGCATTCGATTTTTTGTTGTTCATGGCTACAAGACATACTGTAGTCTTTGCCTCCAAGGTGAATGTCATGCTGTACTGAGCATATTCTGAGGTCAGGTTCAGCTCGATTTCTTTGTCTTCCTCGTTCTTGGGGTAAACGTATGAGCCTACTGTACCATCTGTTACTGGCGTATAACCAATTTTACTAACAGATGCATCGCCTGCGCTCTTCATCCAGATACTGAAGGTGTAGGTGCCAGGCTTTAAGGTGATTTCCTTACTTGCCAAACGCTTGTTGCTGCTGGCTATGCCCTTAATTTCGACGGCATAAGTGCCCGTGCGTGCGTCGGTGCTTTTTGCTACGGTAGCACTGCTGCTGGCTGTACTGGCAGACTTCCATGCGGTAGGATAGTCGTCTGTCCACTCCTCGAAACTGCCGTTAGTCAGCAGTTCGGTCTGGGCAAATGAAACACTTGCAACGAATGTTGCGATAAGAGAGAGTAAAAGTTTCTTCATAGGTGAAATAATTTTAAGAGTTCGTAAAACGATTACAAAGATACGAAAACAAAAACGAAAATGAAACGAAAAGGAGAAAAAAAGAAGGAAAGAAAAAAATCTCTGGTCTTTACCTCCGAATCTCTAATCTTTTCCTTATCTTTGCATAACTATGGATGAAACTTTCGATATCAGAGAACAGCGAAACCTGAAGGAGAAGGACTTCGAGAATGCCCTTCGCCCTTTGCGTTTCGAGGACTTCAGCGGTCAACAAAAGGTGGTAGAGAACCTGCGGGTCTTTGTCGATGCTGCCCGTTATCGCGGTGAACCGCTTGACCACACGCTCCTGCACGGGCCTCCGGGACTGGGAAAGACTACGTTGTCTAACATTATTGCTAATGAATTGGGCGTGGGCTTCAAACTGACCAGCGGTCCTGTGTTGGACAAGCCTGGCGACCTGGCGGGCATACTCACCTCGCTGGAGCCTAACGACGTGCTGTTCATTGACGAGATTCACCGACTTTCGCCCGTCGTGGAGGAGTATCTCTATTCGGCTATGGAGGACTATCGTATCGACATCATGATAGACAAGGGGCCTTCGGCGCGGTCAATACAGATAGATCTGAATCCGTTCACGCTGGTGGGAGCCACCACGCGCAGCGGTCTGCTTACGGCTCCCCTTCGGGCTCGTTTCGGCATCAACATGCATCTGGAATACTACGATGCTGCCACGCTGAAGAAGATTATCACCCGCAGTGCGGGCATCATGGGTATCTTCATCGACAGTTCGGCTGCTTCGGAGATAGCCAGCCGCAGTCGGGGCACACCACGTATAGCCAATGCCCTGCTGCGCCGTGTCCGTGACTTTGCCCAGGTGAAGGGTAACGGGAGCATCGACCTGGAGATTGCGCGCTATGCGCTGGAGGCACTGAACATCGACAAGCACGGGCTCGACGAGATAGACAATAAGATACTGCTGACCATCATCGACAAGTTCAAGGGTGGTCCGGTGGGCATCAACACCATAGCCACGGCCATTGGCGAAGACGGCGGCACCGTGGAGGAGGTCTACGAGCCGTTCCTCATCAAGGAAGGCTTTATCAAGCGAACGCCTCGCGGACGCGAGGCCACAGAACTGGCCTACAACCATCTGGGGCGTAGCGTAGGGACTCGGTTCGGCAATCCTTTACAGGGCGATTTGTTTAATTAACGGATATCAATAATAGAACCTAAAAAAGAAAGAAACCATGAAGAAATTACTTTTAATCGTGTCTCTGACGCTCGTAAGCGTAGGGGCAATGGCAATGTCGAGAAGCAAGATTCGCACACATGCCCGTTTCCTCACCGACCGCATGGCCTATGAGTTGGACCTCACCCCCATGCAGTATGACGATTGCTATGAAATCAACTACGATTTCATCTATGCCGTCTCGCGGGTGATGGACGACGTGGTCTTTGGCTACACCGATGCCATCGGCCGTTACTACACCTATCTGGACTATCGCAACGAGGACCTGCGCTACATACTGACGACAAGACAGTATGTCCGTTTCATGGCCAGTGAGTATTTCTATCGCCCCATCTACAGCACGGGCACCACGTGGCGATTCCGTGTCTACACCATCTACAGCAACCGCAAGTTCTTCTATTTCGATGCCCCCTCGTCGTACAAGAGCTATCGGGGCGGACATAGCCACACCATGTTTCCCAACTACTTCGTGGACCGCTACTCCCACCAGAACGACCGCTACATGGGCGATTTCCGTATCCACGGGAACGACAAATACGTAGACAATCGCAAACGTGATTTCGGTACGAACATGAAGGAACGTCAGGGTACGACCTACAACAATTACAAGAACCCGAACTCCAACAACCGTACGGAAGACCGTCGTTACCGCGATACAAGCGGGAACCAGCATTCTCCCGAGATTAACACCCGTAACAATACGTCGACCCAGAGTGCAGGACGCAGGGGAACTACCACACAGTCTACCACAAAGGCTACGACCAACACGAGCACAAGACAGACTACGACGAGTCGCAGCACAACGGGTACGACCTCTCAAGGCACCAGTCGTGGCACGAGCACTACTCAGCGTAGTACTGGTACGTCTACGACCACCCAGTCGACGGGAACCTCCCGAACAACGGCTGGCCGTCGATAGGAAAAAGGGAAGGCGGCGAAATCAGTTGAGCTGGTATCCCACGTCGCGATACCACTGGTATCGTTTCCAGGCCGTCTCTTGCTGACTGCGGTCTGGGAAGGGAACGTACATGGATATGCCCGTATAGTGTTCGGCATCGGTAAGCTTTGCCTCAAACACTGACGAATAGGATGTGGGCCAGGTGTCGGAGGAATAGCGGTAAGGAACCGCTCTCTCCAGTGCCTGGCTCCATTGTTTGTAGTCGTCAGCATTAAGCCAACGGGCCATACAACTGCCCATATCGAAGAATTCGCTCTTCCATCCCGTCTGACTGCTGTATGCACAATACTGCTGTATGCCGTCAGTAGGCAGTTCGTCGGTGTGGGAAAGCACGTCGGCTGTTGCTCTGGCAAGGGATTCCAGTTCGTCACTGCGGATGGCGGAGAGCAGTAGGCCTGTGTCGTCTCGGTAGAAGTTGTAGTATTGTTCCGTGATGCTTTGCGCATAACCGGTTTGCTGGAAGAGGTAAGGCATGAGTCTGTCGTAAGGTGCGCCGAAGGCTGGAATCTCAGCAGGAGAGCCTATGCTCCAGTCGGTAAGCTGCCGCAGCTCATAAGCCACTTCTATACATTGCATGAAGCAGGCATCGTAGAAGATATATGCCCAGTGCACCCCCACGTTTTCCAGCACTCCCCGCAGCGTGGTGATTTCCATTTCCACTCCGCTGTTGGAACTGTTGTTCCTCTTGTTGTCAATGCCGATGGTCTTTCGGGCCGGGAGCCATCCGCTTCCGTGCGACCACAGGATGAGGCCGTACTCGTCGGCCTGCACCTTCTGGGTGATGAACCTCAGCGCGGAGAGCATAACCGTGCTGTCGGTGCTTGTCTGGTCGGCCCCGTAGGTCAGCAACGTCTGTTCCCCGTGGGTTTTGTCGAAGAGGAGTATCTGGGGTTTGATGTCTGTGCGGCTGTTATCGAAGTATACGGCCATGGCACAGCTGTCGGGAATCTGACCGACGGCAGAACGTATCTCGTTGAGGTCGGTCTGTGCGGCGTAGCTTAGGGAGTTCTCTCCCATCACGTACACGATGACAGCCCTTCGCAGATTTTCCTTTGGCAGACTTATCTCGTCACGACATCCCGCGCACGCATATATAAGAATAAGGTATAGCCACAGACGTTTCATGCCACAAAGTTAGTAATTTCTTGGGACAATAAAAAACGAAGGCACACGTTATTAATAATATGCAGTGGACCGACCGTATAAGACAGGTAAAGATTCTCTTGGTGGTGATGGCCGTGGCTATAGCCGTGGCTTCGCTGGTTGTCTCCCACTTCCTGGTGCGTGACCTCTCCGACGAGGAGTACAACAATATGGAAGTGTGGGCTGAGGCTGTGCGTAGCCTGAACAACGCTGACGAGACCACCGACTTGGCTTTGGTGCTGAAGGTGCTGAACGGCAACAACACGATACCCGTCGTCGTTCTGGACAGTGACGATGAGGTGCGCGACTACCGCAACCTGAAGATTAATGCCAAGACAGCCTCCGACTCGGCCCGCGCGGTGCGCGATGTGGCCCTTCGCATGAAGTCGGGCGACAATGTGATACCCGTCGACAACTGGAAGGTGTGCTTCGACGAGAGCGTCATGCTCCAGCGTCTGGCCTACTATCCCTATGTGCAGTTGGGCGTGGTGCTCATCTTCGTTGTGGTGGCCATCTTCGCTCTGCTGAGCAGTAAGCGTGCCGAGCAGAACAAGGTGTGGGTAGGCCTGTCGAAAGAGACCGCCCACCAGCTGGGCACCCCCATCAGCAGTCTGATGGCCTGGACGGAGGTGTTGCGCGAGAACTATCCCGACGACGACCTCATTCCTGAGATGGACAAGGACGTGAAGCGTCTTCAGCGCATAGCCGAACGCTTTTCCAAGATAGGCTCGCTCCCCGAACTGAAATCAGGGAATCTGAACGAAATACTGGCAAACGTGATGCAGTACATCCGTCACCGCACCAGCAACAAGGTCACCATCACGTGCAACGTGCCCGACCAGCCGCTCATGGCCGATGTCTCGGCTCCTCTGTTCGAGTGGGTGGTGGAGAACCTCTGCAAGAATGCCATCGATGCGATGGACGGCAGCGGAAGCATAACCATCACGGCGGCCGAGGAGGATAGTGTCTTCTCCGTCGAGGTGGCCGACACGGGGAAGGGCATACCCGCCAAATATCAGAAGACGGTGTTCACCCCTGGCTTCACCACGAAGAAGCGCGGTTGGGGGTTGGGACTCTCGTTGGCGAAGCGTATTGTGGAGGAGTACCACAAGGGACGTATTTACGTGAAAAAGTCTGAGGTGGGCAAGGGAACTGTGTTCCGCATCGAACTGAAAAAACACCAAAGAGCGTAAGTTTTAGCCCGTTTTGTTGGGTGGGATAGCAATTTTTTTGTAATTTTGCAGTCCAAATGCGAGTGTGCAAAGAAGAAAGAGGCTGAAATGACCCAGTTTGTAGTTAACTTGTTAAGCCAAGGCGGCGAGGTGGAAACCTATCGCTGGACTGCGGACGATGAGTTCTTCAACAAGGTACAAGGCCCTGAGATTCAGCATGGAAATGTAGATGTCTCACTTGCGTCGCATAGGGTGGATGAGGATGCTTATGAGTTACACTTCCACTTCCAAGGAGAGGTGGAGTTGCAGTGTGACCGCTGTATGGGCATGTTGCGCCAGCCAGTGGAAGGCGAGTGTACATTGAAGGTCCGCGTAGGGCAAGACAATGGAGACGACGGTGAGCAGCTTACCGTTTCTGAGGACAAGGGAGTTCTCGACCTCTCTTGGAACGTCTACGAGATGATTGCGCTGCAGATACCCCTGCGCCATGTTCATGCCGACGGGACGTGTGACGAGGAAGCACAACGCGCATTGGACCGATACCTCTCGGGCGAGGAAGAGGCTGAGAAAGAGGAAACCTCCGACCCCCGATGGGACGCATTGAAGAAAATATTAGATAACAATTAAAGATAAAACAAAATGGCACATCCTAAAAGAAGACAGTCGAAGACCCGTACCTTGAAGCGCAGAACCCACGACGGAGCCGTAGCTCCTACGTTGGCAGTTTGCCCCAATTGTGGCGAGTTCTACATCTACCACACCGTATGCCCTGCTTGCGGTTACTATCGTGGTAAGGTGGCAATTGAAAAAGAGGCCTGACGGAGGGTTAGGTTCGAAATATAGCCGTGTGAGCCTTTCGGCTCTTACGGCTTTATTTTTGTAATAAGACTACAGAGACTAATGGTAAGAATAAACGCTGTGGTTACTGGCGTGGGCGGATATGTGCCCGACTACATTCTGGACAACGAAGAGATGTCCACGATTGTGGATACCAGTGACGAGTGGATTATGCAACGCATAGGCGTGAAGACACGCCATATACTGAAGCCCGAACAGGGCAGCGGCACGTCGTACATGATGACCCATGCCATGCGTCAGTTGCTGCAAAAGACTCAGGTGGACCCCGATACGGTGGAACTGGTGATATGCGCAACTACGACGCCGGACTATCACTTCCCGTCAACGGCCAGCCTGGTGATAGGAAACGTCGGCCTCAAGCACGCCTTCGGCTTCGACATGGAGGCTGCCTGCTCCGGATTCCTCTATGCCATGGAGGTGGCTGCCAACTACATTCGCGGTGGACGCTACAAGCGTGTCATCGTATGTGGTGGTGACCACATGTCCTCCATGACCAACTACGAGGACCGCAACACCTGCCCCATCTTCGGCGATGGTGCGGCCTGCGTGATGATGGAGGCCACGACGGAGGAGATAGGTCTGATGGACGGCTACTACCGTGTCGACGGACAAGGCTACCAGAACCTGCACATGGCCGCAGGCGGCAGTGCGAAGATGCCCAGCCACGAGAGCGTAGATGCCCGTGAGCATTTCGTCTATCAGGAAGGCCGTGCCGTCTACAAGCACGCCGTGCTGGACATGTGCCAGGCCGTGAAAGTCATCACCGAGCGCAACGGACTCAATAAGGACAACATCGACTGGCTGGTACCCCATCAGGCGAACATCAACATCGAGAAGTCCGTGGGCAGCCGCCTGGGACTCCGTGAGGAGCAAATCATGGTAAACATCGACCACATGGCCAACACCTCGGGTGGCACGTTGCCCCTCTGCCTGTGGGAATACGAGCCTCGCCTGAAGAAAGGCGACCGTCTGGTGTTCACCGCCTTCGGTGCCGGTTTCACCTGGGGAGCCAGTTACATGATATGGGGATACGACGGTGCCCGGGAGGCCGCCAAGTCGCCCGCCCAGTTCTATAAGGAAGGGGAGATGAGCCGCCAAGAGTGGAAGGAACTATGCACAAAGCGGGATTCGTAAACATCGTAGGCAACCCCAACGTCGGCAAGTCGACGCTGATGAACCTCCTTGTGGGTGAGCGCATATCCATCGCCACCTTCAAGGCCCAGACCACGCGCCACCGCATCATGGGCATACTGAACACGCCCGAGATGCAAATCGTCTTCTCCGACACTCCCGGCGTGCTGAAGCCCAACTACAAGTTGCAGGAGTCCATGCTCCAGTTCTCCGAGAGCGCCCTGCAAGATGCCGACGTGCTGCTCTACGTCACCGACATGGTGGAGAAGCCCGACAAGAACCAGGACTTCCTCGACAAGGTGTCGCGCATGTCGTGTCCCGTCATCGTGCTCATCAACAAGATTGACCTCAGTAACCAGACCGACCTTGCAGGCAAGGTCGACGAGTGGCACGCAGCCCTGCCCAAGGCCGAGATTATGCCCATCAGTGCGCTCCACAAGTTCGGGGTCGAACCGTTGCTTCGCCGCATCAAGGAACTCCTGCCCGAGTCGCCCGCCTACTTCGACAAAGACCAGTGGACCGACAAGCCCGCCCGTTTCTTCGTCACCGAGATTATCCGTGAGAAGATACTCCTGTACTACGACAAGGAGATACCCTACAGCGTGGAGGTCGTCGTAGAGCGTTTCAAGGAGACCGACCACAACATCCACATCAACGCCGTCATCTACGTCGAGCGCGACAGCCAGAAGGGCATCATCATCGGCCATCAGGGCGTGGCCCTCAAGCACGTGTCCACCGAGGCCCGCAAGAGTCTGGAGAAATTCTTCGGCAAGAGCATCTATCTGGAAGTCTTCGTCAAGGTCGACAAGGACTGGCGCAGCAGCGAGCGCGCCCTCCGTCAGTACGGTTACGACCAGCGAGACTAAGCCTGCACGGGGGCTCATGCGCGCGTAGATTATTCATCGGACGCTTGATGAATAGTCATCGAGGGAAAATCAATCAGGTATCAATGCCAAATCGTTCGGGACGAAAGCTACTATAGACCTGTCTCCCTACATTTTTTTGCAGAAATTTGTCTGTAGAAATGAAATACAACAATATTTTGTTGTATCTTTGTTTGCAAGTACTGCCAATTGTCGTGAACGACGCAGGCTTCGGCCCGATTCCCTGAGCGCAGGGTGGCGGTGCAAACATAATGGAAACAATAACAGCGTTAGTGCTATATTCGGTGATGTCCCTGAACCTCGGAAATTCAATTGGCATCCAATGTTTCGAATAAGTGCCTACGCTCACGCGATAGCGTGGGCTGGACTTATCAACATGGATGGGTCATCCGAGGACCTTGGGACATCGATAAGAGCGGTTCCACGCTTTTTCGTGTCCTGAGGTCTTATTGTATTGGCCCATTTTCTCCGAACGATAGTCCTTTCGCTCTTAACGACTATCGTGAAAAATGGCAAACCTTAACGAGCGTGCCGAACTGCACAAAACCATTTGGCAGATTGCCAACGACCTGCGCGGAAGCGTAGATGGATGGGACTTCAAGAACTATGTACTCGGATTCCTCTTCTACCGCTTTATTTCTGAAGACTTGGCTGCCCACCTGAAGGCATTTGAGGCAGAGGCGGGAAACCCGGACTTCGACTATGCAAGTATTGCCGACGAGGAGGTGGACGACGATGCCCGCAGCCAGACCATCAGCGAGAAGGGCTACTTCATCTATCCTTCGGAATTGTTCAGGAACGTGGCGGCACGTGCCGCTTCGGACGATAACCTGAACGAGACGCTGGCCCGCATCTTCAAGGACATCGAGGGCAGTGCGATGGGTACGGACAGCGAGTCGGACATGAAGGGCCTGTTCAGCGACATCGATGTGAACAGCCCCAAACTGGGTGCCACCGTTGGCAAGCGCAACGAGACGCTGACGAAACTGTTGCAGAAGATTGGGGCGATGAACCTCGGCGGCGACCTTCGGGATGCCCGCATCGATGCCTTCGGCGATGCCTACGAGTTTCTGATGACCATGTATGCCTCCAACGCCGGAAAGAGTGGCGGAGAGTTCTTTACGCCGCAGGAGGTGGCCGAACTGCTGGCCCGCATTGCCTGCACCAGCAAGGCCCGCATCGGTCGGGTCTATGACCCTGCGTGTGGGTCAGGCTCCCTATTGTTGAAGTTCGTGAAGGTGCTGGGACCAGAGAAGGCCAGTCAAGTCCTGTTCTTCGGGCAGGAGGTGAACATCACCACCTACAACCTTTGCCGCATCAACATGTTCCTCCACCACGTGCCGTTCGACAAGTTCGACATCCGCCTGGGCGACACCCTCATCGATCCCAAGCATTTGGAGGACCAGCCCTTCGATGCCATCGTCTCGAATCCGCCGTATTCCACACATTGGGCCGGCGACAGCAATCCGCTGTTGATAAACGACGACCGCTACAGCCCTGCCGGCGTGCTGGCTCCCAAGACGAAGGCCGACCTCGCCTTCACCATGCACATCCTCCATCACCTCGCCACGACGGGCATTGCTGCCATCGTGGAATTTCCCGGGGTGCTCTACCGGGGTGGGGCGGAGCAGAAGATTCGCCAGTATCTCATCGAGAACAACTATGTGGATTGTGTCATTCAGTTGCCCGCGAACCTCTTCTTCGGCGTGGGCATCGCCACCTGTATCATCGTCATGAAGAAGAGCAAGGCCGACAACTGCGTGCTCTTCGTCGATGCCAGCGGCGAGTGCGTGAAGGAGGGCAACAAGAACAAACTGACCGCCGAAAACATCGACAGCATATTCCATACGTATGTCGGTCGTGCGGATGTAGATTACAAGTCCCGTTTGGTGAACAACAAGGACATTCTGGCCAACGACTGCAACCTCTCCGTCTCCTCGTATGTGGAGCAGGAGGACACACGCGAGGTGATAGACATCGAGGCGGTGAATGCCCGATTACAGACGTTGATAGCGGAGGGGAAAGAACTGAATGAGAAAATAGAAGCGATTATTAAAGAATTAGGAGAATAACGTATGATATATTTCAAATATAGAAAGTTCATAAGAATCTTCAAGTACATTCAAAAGATGAATAACCTGGAACATCTTGACTGGCAGTTAGAAGAAAGGTTTGGTGTCGTTTCCAAGGAAGCGTTCGCTATATTGGAGGCAAGAGGAGGACTGCATAGGCAAGGAATCTATTCCTATTGGAATCGTGATAACTCAATAATAGAATCCTTGATTACAGAATATAATGAAAAGTGCAGTTCAATGTTTTGGGAATTTGTGAAGTGGACAATAGGAACAGGGATTGCTATTGCAGGCTTGTATATTGCATATCTGTCATTTGTAAAAGTAGAATAATATGGTAGAGTGGATTATAGGCATTGTCACGTCGCTTGTGACAATTGCTACACTTGTTGTGAGCGTATTGACATATAAGTATGCTCGCCAAAGCGATAAAAAGCGAATCAAGGACGAACTTGCCCGTAAAGAGGCAATGTTGAAAAGGATGAAGAGTCACGACTTTTGGATGGGCATGAGTCAAGGTGTAGCAAACACAATTATTCCCCAAGTGAAAGTTCTTGAGGCCGAAATAGAAGAACTCAAAAGACAATTGAAATGATGGTGGAGTGGAAAGAATTAGGGCAATTGGGCAAATTTGAGAATATCGGTACAGACAAGAAAATCACAGAAGGCGAGAAACTTGTTACTCTCTTAAATTATGTTGATGTATATCACCATAAATATATCGATAGTTCGATACCACAAATGCAAGTTTCTGCTTCCGATAAGAAAATTGAAAGCTGTACTGTAGAAGAAGGTGATATTTTTGTCACGCCTTCATCTGAAACAGTAGATGATATTGGCCATTCTTCTGTTATAACAGAAACTATTTCTAATGCAGTGTATAGTTATCATATAATGCGATTTCGCCTGTTCGAAAAGAATATGCTGTTATCTTATTATATAAACTATGCATTTGATACAGAAAACGTAAAAAGGCAAATTCTCAAGAAAGCGCAAGGTCTAACTAGATTTGGATTATCTAAAGATAAGTTCGCTTCTATTTCTCTCCCTATCCCCTCCTTGCAAGAGCAAGAGCGAATTGTGTCCGTTCTCGATACATTCACGGCGAGCATCGACAACCTAAAGGAGCAAATCAAAGAACGAAGGAAGCAATACGAGCACTATCGTGACCAACTCCTCGACCTCGAAGGAAAAGAAGGAGTAGAAATGAATACGTTGGGAGAACTTGGTAAGTTTGTTAGAGGCTCTGGCATTCAGAAATCCGATTTCATTGAAGACGGAAAACCCTGTATTCATTATGGCCAAATTCATACGAAGTATAGTCTATCCACAACGAAAGCAATTTCAATGATAGACGAAAACCTATATAACAGATGCAAAAAGGCATCAAAAGGTGATGTTATTTTGGCTACGACTTCCGAAGATGCAGAAGGGTGTGCAAAACCTGTTGCATGGCTTGGCGACGAGGATGTTGCCATAAGTGGTGATGCTTATATTTACCAACACAATCAGAATGGGAAATTTATGGCTCTGCAATTTACAACAAATCGTTTCATGCAGTTTAAAGTGAGGAATGTAACAGGAGCTAAAGTTATTCGTATTTCTGGTGATAGTATGGCAAAATATGAGTTCCCGTTGCCCAATATGGAAACACAATCCCGCATCGTCTCTATCCTTGATACCTTCGAGGCCTCGATTACGAACTTGGAGGCACAACTTCGGGAGCGCGAGAAACAATACGAATACTATAGGAACAAACTACTGACGTTTGAATAAGATGGAGGGTAGAAACGAAGGTGGCAAAAGAAATCTGCATCCAGTTATGACACTGGGTGCAGATAGAATTTGTTCACTTCCGCATCAGTTTGACGTACCATTCGTCATCTGGTGTCTTTCTGTAATAAACCTTTCCATCACCTCCCAAATCCCAAGGATTCATGACTTCGATGGTATAGTAAGGGAGTCTTTCGAAGAGACTTGTTGCAATCAGTTGATGCTCACGACGGCGAAATTTGCGATTACATACTCGCTTTCCTCGCTTTTGCGATTTACACCCTGCCCAATAGGTGTAAGGTGTTCTCTTTCTGCTTCTACTCATAATGCCTGTAATGTTGTGAGAGGTCACAACGTCTCGTTGTGCCACTCGGTTAAACACTACAAGCCTGTAAATTTAACTGCCATATTTTTATAATTGAATAATTGATGAAATTCTGTTGCAAAGATAAATTCGTAATTATAAAAAGGAAAAAGAAATAAAAGCACCAAATAACCTGATTATGGCATACTACGAGCTGATATCTGAGAACGACGAGAGTACCGTGGTGGCCGCGTATGAGAGCGGAACCTTCGTTGCGGAAGCACCTTACATGAGCGAGCAGAACCTGGAAGACCAGTTCGTGGCACAACTGCAGACGCAGGAGTACGACTACCTATCCGCCACCACGGAAGCGGAACTCATCGGCAACCTGCGACGGCAGTTGGAACTGCTTAACGGGGTGGAGTTTACGGACGGCGAGTGGCGGCGGTTCTTCTCCACCTGCATCGCCAAGCCCAACAGCGGCATTGAAGAAAAGACGCGCGTGATACAGGAAGACCCACGTTTCAACTTCACCTTCGACAACGGGGAGATGAAGAACATCATGCTCCTCGACAAGCAGGACGTCCACCAGAACCGCTTGCAGGTGATGCGACAATACACGCCCACGGGCGGTACGGCTCGGAACCGCTACGACGTGACCATACTGGTGAACGGCCTGCCACTGGTGCATGTGGAACTGAAGCGACCGGGGGTGGACATCCGCGAAGCCTTCAACCAGATAAAGCGTTACAACCGAGAAACGATGTGGGCAGACAGCGGATTGTTCGAGTACGTGCAAATCTACGTCATCAGCAACGGCACCTACACGAAGTACTACAGCAACACCACGCGCGACTTGCACCTGAAGGAGGAAGACGAACGGGCACGGAGGGGACGGGTGGTGAGCAACTCGTTTGAGTTCACCTCTTGGTGGACGGATGCCCGCAACCGCCGTATCACGATGCTGACGGACTTCACCCGCACCTTCTTTGCCAAGCACACGCTGTTGAGCGTTTTGACCAGATTCTGCGTATTTACGGTGGATAACCAGTTGATGGTGATGCGTCCCTATCAGATAGCGGCCACGGAGAGCATACTGAAGTGCATCAAAGTGGCGTATAACAATAAACTGTATGGAAGCACCGAAGCGGGTGGCTACATCTGGCACACGACGGGTAGCGGAAAGACGCTGACCTCGTTCAAGACCTCACTGCTGGCCAGCAAGTTGCCCTACATAGACAAGGTGTTGTTCGTCGTAGATAGAAAGGACTTGGACTATCAGACGATGCGCGAATATGACAACTTCCAGAAGGATGCCGCCAACAGCAATACGAACGTGACCATACTGGAACGACAATTGAACGACCCCACCTGCCACATCATCATCACCACCATACAGAAACTCTCCATCCTGGTGAAGCGGAAACGGGAGATGGAGGTCTACAGCCAGCAGGTGGTGATGATATTCGACGAGTGTCACCGCAGCCAGTTCGGGGAGATGCACGCCGCCATCACGAAAAAGTTCAGGAAGTATTACATCTTCGGTTTCACCGGCACCCCCATCTTCTCCGACAATGCCAACCTCGGCGGCAGGGCGGACAAGACGACGACGGCGGCCGTGTTTGGCGAACGACTCCATACCTACACCATCATCCATGCCATCAGCGACAAGAACGTGCTGCCCTTCCATCTGGAGTACATACGCACGATGCGCGAAAGGGAAGGCGTGGAAGACGCAGAGGTGGAGGACATCGACAGGGAACGGATTATGCGCGACCCGAGATACATCGGAAACATCGTCGCGTACATCATCCGGAACTTCGGGAAGAAGACGAAGCGTAACAGCACCTATCAGGTGAAGGACCAGCGGCTGCACGGCTTCAACTCCATCTTTGCCACGGCCAGTATCGATGCCGCCAAACTCTACTACGACGAGTTCAAACGGAAGATGGCCGACGTGCCCGAAGCAGAACGTCTGAAGGTGGCCATGATATACAGTTACGGAGCCAATGAGGAAGACCCGTTAGACGGTGAACTGACAGACGAAAACCCAGAGGACACCTCGACGCTCTCGCAGACGGACAAGGATGCCCTGCAGGTGTGCATCGACGACTACAACCACATGTTCGGCTGCAAGTTCGACCTCTCGGCAAATGGCTTCCAAAGTTACTATAAGGACGTGAGCAAGCGGATGAAGAACCGCGAACTGGACTTGCTCATCGTGGTAAACATGTTCCTTACGGGCTTCGATGCCAAGACGCTGAACACGCTGTGGGTGGACAAGAACCTGAAGATGCACGGCCTGCTGCAGGCATACAGCCGCACAAACCGCATACTGAATAGTGTGAAGAACTGTGGCAACATCGTGTGCTTCCGCAATCTGGAACAGGCCACCAACGATGCGCTCGGGCTGTACGGAAACGAGGAGGCCAGGGGCGTGGTGCTGCTGCGCACCTTCGACGAGTATTACTACGAGGGATATGTTGACGAAAAGGAGAAGCATCATCCCGGGTATAAGGATATGGTGGAGGCGTTGCATGAACAATATCCGCTGCCCGTGGGTACAGGCGTGATGGGCGAAGAGGAGAAGAAGGACTTCATCAAGACGTATTCCTACATCCTGAAACTGTACAACATCCTCAGTACCTTTGATGAATTTGAGGGCAGGGAACTGCTGGGCGAACAGGAGCGTCAGCACTATACGAGTGCTTATCTGGAACTCTACCACGAGTTTAAGGACAGAGAAAAGGCAGAAGCCACGAACGTGAACGACGATATCGTCTTTGAGATAGAACTCATCAAGCACGACGAAATCTGCATCGACCGCATCCTGCACCTGGTTCAGGAGTATGCCGATGGGCACATGAAGGACAAGCAGATTGTGGCCCGAATTAGGGACTTCGTCAATGCAAGTCCCGACCTTCGCAACAAGAAGGACCTCATAGAGCGGTTCATTGAGAGTGTGACGTCGGGCAGCAATGTGGGCACATCCTGGGCAGCATACATCGGGCAACGGAAGGAGGAGGAACTTCGGCAGATTATCGAGGAGGAAAGACTGAAACCGACAGAAACCAGAAACTACATGGCAATGGCCTTCAGCAATGGGTTTATGTCCATCTCTGGCATCGCCTTTGCCCAAATCCTGCCCGCCGTATCGCGCTTTGCCAAAGACAACAAGCGTGAGGAGATGCGACAGCGTGTCTTTGAGCGGCTCAGTAAATTCCTCGATAAATACAAGGATGTGGGTCAAGAGGTAGAAGTTTAATCGTACACACGAGACTGTGTCTCGAAGGTACTCACACTCGAGGAGTTTTCAACTTTCCGCTCGGCCCGCAGGGACGCTTCTTTCAGTCGCTACGCTTGATGAAAGCGTCACCCTTCGGGATGCCGAGCGGCGTAGCGCAGAGGAGCAAGCACTTTCTTTCTTTTTTCGTACCTTTAATCTGTGGTTTTAGGTACTTTCGTTCGAAAATGCTCAAACATGTTTGGCATTTTACTTACTTAATCGTACCTTTGAGACTGCGTCTCTTAGGTACTCACGCTCGGATTTCCTCAAATACATTTGGAAAATCGCTCGCTTAATCGTACCTTTGCAGGCAAAACGAGGCATTATGAGTAATCTGGTAGCAATAGTAGGACGCCCGAACGTGGGCAAGAGTACGCTTTTCAACCGGCTGACGCAGACGCGCCACGCCATCGTGAGCGACGAGGCGGGGACCACGCGCGACCGCCAGTACGGCAAGTGTGAGTGGGGAGGACATGAGTTCTCGGTGGTCGACACCGGAGGATGGGTGGTGAACTCGGACGATATCTTTGAGGAGGAGATACGCAAACAGGTGACGCTGGCCACGGAGGAGGCGGATGTCATCCTCTTCATGGTGGACATACAGAACGGGGTGACGGACCTGGACGAGGCGGTGGCTACCATCCTGCGACAGACGAAGAAGCCCGTCATCCTGGTGACGAACAAGATGGACAACAACGAGACGTACCTGGCGGCGGAGTTCTACAGCCTGGGACTGGGTGACCCGCAGAGTATATCAGCGGCTACGGGCAGCGGCACGGGCGATTTGCTGGACCTGATTATAGAGACGTTGCCCAAGAATAGCGAGGAGATGCCCGAAGACGACATCCCCCGCTTTGCGGTCGTCGGCCGTCCGAACGTGGGCAAGAGCAGCATAGTGAATGCTTTCATCGGGGAGGAGCGTAACATTGTGACGGACATTGCCGGAACGACGCGCGACAGCATCTACACGCGGTACAATAAGTTCGGGTTCGACTTCTACCTGGTGGACACCGCGGGTATACGGAAGAAGAATAAGGTGAGCGAGGACCTGGAGTTCTACAGCGTGATGCGCTCGATACGCAGCATCGAGAACTCGGACGTGTGCATACTGATGCTGGATGCCACGCGAGGCATTGAGGGACAGGACCTGAACATCTTCTCGCTGATACAGAAGAACAAGAAATCGCTGGTGGTGGTGGTGAACAAATGGGACTTGGTGGAGGAGAAGTCGCAGAAGGTGATGGACACCTTCGAGGCGGCCATACGTGAGCGTATGGCTCCATTTACGGACTTCCCCATCATCTTTGGCTCGGCAACGACGAAGCAGCGCATCTTCCGTGTGCTGGAAACGGCCAAGGATGTGTACGAGAACCGTCGCCGCCGTGTGTCGACGGCCAAGCTGAACGAGGAGCTGTTGCCGCTCATAGAGGCTTATCCGCCCCCATCCATGAAGGGTAAGTACATAAAGATAAAGTACTGCTCCCAGATTCCCGACGTGCGGGTGCCCTCGTTTGTGTTCTATGCCAACCTGCCGCAGTATGTGAAGGAGCCCTACCGCCGCTTCCTGGAGAACAAGATTCGGGAGCGTTGGGATTTCTCGGGTTGCCCGATAAACATCTTCATCCGTCAGAAGTAAGAGGACGATGAGACACGCTGCATGGATTGTATTGTTCTTACTGGTCGTCGTCGCTTGCAGTGACGACCGCAGGGCGGACACCCGTCACGAGGACATACGGGCACGGGCTGCGGAGGGCTATGGCTATCTGGTGGAGGGCGACATAGACCGATACCTCTCCCTGATACACGACTATGACTCACTGCCCGAGGAGTATCGGACTCAGTTGTACGATATGTTTGCCCAGTATTTGGACAAAGAGCAACAGATGCGTGGCGGACTGGTCGGTGCCCAAGTATTGGGCGATACGATTCTGGACAGCGTCAGGGCTGATGCATTCGTGGAACTGCAGTTTGGTGACAGCACGCACGAGCAGGTTTCCCTCCCGATGGTGTACAAGCACGGGAAGTGGATGCTGAAATAGATTCTTCCCTTTTTCCTTTCCCGGAGAACGATTTTAATCTTCGTGCTCCTGTGCCTCCTTGACCTTGCGGAAGAGGTCGCTGGCGAAGATGAAAGAGTTCAGCCGCTCGTTGGTTGAGGTCATGATGTCCTCCTTGGCGCCTTGCCATTCCTTGTGTCCCTTGTAGATGAAAACGATGTTCTCGCCGATGCCCATCACGGAGTTCATGTCATGGGTGTTCATGATGGTGGTCATATTGAATTCGTGGGTGATGCCCGAGATGAGGTCGTCAATCACCAGGCTGGTCTTGGGGTCCAGTCCTGAGTTGGGTTCGTCGCAGAACAGGTATTTGGGGTTCAATGCTATAGCACGGGCTATGGCCACACGCTTCTGCATACCACCAGATATCTCGCCGGGCATTTTCTCTTCTGCTCCTTTCAGGTTCACGCGGTCGAGGCAGAACTTGGCCCGTCGGATGCGGTCGGCCTCGTTCATGTCCGAGAACATGTCCAATGGGAACATCACATTCTCCAGTACCGTCATCGAGTCAAACAGGGCGGCACTCTGAAATATCATCCCCATCTCGCGGCGCAGCATCACGCGCTCCCGCTTCGTCATTGTCACGAAGTCACGCCCGTCGTACAATATCTGTCCGCTGGTAGGTTCGAACAGTCCAACGATGTTCTTCATGAGCACCGTCTTTCCGCTTCCGCTCTGACCGATGATGAGGTTCGTTTTCCCGTCCTCAAAAACGGTGTTGATGTCCTCGAGCACGTCTTTGTCCTCAAAGGACTTATACAGATGTTTTAGTTCAATCATGACAGTAGTTGGGTCAAGAAAATGTCGGCAAAAAGAATGAGCATGCTGCTGGAGACGACGGCATTGGTCGAGGCCTTGCCTACATCGAACGAACCACCCTCGACAAAGTATCCGTGGTACGACGACACGCTGGCGATGATGAAGGCGAAGCACACGCTCTTGATGATGCTCATCCACACAAACCACTGGTTGAAGTCGTGCAGCAGACCCACCGTTAGGTCCTCGGGAGTGATGATGCCGGCAATGGCCGTTCCGTAGGCACCGATGAAGCCTGCCGCCATGCTGAAGATTACAAGGAAGGGAATCATCGTCATCAGTCCCACAATCTTGGGCAGGATGAGAAACGAAGCAGAGTTGACACCCATGATTTCCAGTGCGTCAATCTGTTGTGTCACACGCATCGTGCCTATCTCGGAGGCAATGTTGCTCCCCACCTTTCCGGCCAGTATCAGACACATGATGCTGCTTGAGAACTCCAGTAACATGATTTCACGCGTAGTGTATCCCGTGGTGAACGTAGGCATCCAGGGACTTTGTATGTTCAACTTGATTTGGATGCAGATGACCGCACCGATGAAGAACGATATCAGCAGCACGATGCTTATGGAGTCCACGCCCAGCTGAGCCATCTCCTTGATGTATTGCTTCATGAACATGCGCATGCGTTCGGGAATGGAGAACGTCTTCCCCATCAGGTCCAGGTATCGGCCGAACGCCGCAATGTATTTTACGATAAACACGATTGTAATTTATGATTTATTGCGCAAAGGTACGAAATAATTGTGAATTGTGAGCTGTGAATTGTGAATTGTTTTGTATCTTTGCAGCCAAATGGAAGACAATCAGCAACCATCAGCTCCGCAACGTACAACGCTACGCAGTGAGGGCCTGAAGAAGATTTATGGCAAACGTACCGTCGTGAGCAACGTTACGTTCGATGTCAGTCAGGGCGAAATAGTAGGTCTGCTTGGTCCCAACGGAGCAGGCAAGACCACGTCTTTCTACATGACCACCGGTCTGGTCATCCCCAACGAGGGGCACATCTACCTCGATGGACGCGAGATAACCAACCTCCCTGTCTACCAGCGTGCGCGTCTGGGCATAGGTTATCTGGCCCAGGAGGCAAGCGTCTTCCGCAAGATGTCCGTTGAGGACAACATCACCTCCGTGCTTGAGATGGCTCCCAAGCCTGCCGACTTCGAAGGCACGGCTCAGGAATACCGCCGTTGGAAACTGGAGTCGCTGCTCGACGAGTTCAATCTGCAGAAGATACGCCGGAACCTGGGTGACCAGTGCTCGGGAGGCGAACGCCGCCGTACCGAGATAGCCCGATGCTTGGCCATCAACCCTAAGTTCATCATGCTCGACGAACCCTTTGCGGGTGTAGACCCTATTGCCGTTGAGGACATCCAGTACATCGTCTGGAAACTCAAGCAGCGTAACATCGGCGTGCTCATCACCGACCATAATGTTGAGGACACGCTCTGTATCACCGACCGTGCCTACATGCTCTTCGAGGGCCAGATACTCTTCCATGGCACTCCCCAAGAGTTGGCTTCCAACCCCGTGGTGCGCGCCAAGTACCTCACCAATAGTTTTGTGCTTCGCGACAAGGACTTTGTCCAGATGGCCAAGGAGCGGGGGGAGAAAAATAATTGATAATTGATAATTGACAATTGACAAATAATTCGTACCTTTGCAGCCGAAAGTCTGCACCTGTGGTGGAATTGGTAGACACGCCAGACTTAGGATCTGGTGCCGCGAGGCGTGTAAGTTCGAGTCTTATCAGGTGTACAAAAAGAGAGGCTATTGGCCTCTCTTTCTTTTTCTTGAACGCTCTTGCTTACTCTTACCACTCGTCCTCCTCGTCATCGTTGTCCGGCTCTTGGTCTTCCTCTTCCTCGTCCTGCTCTGGTTGGGTCATGGACTCAAAAGGTTCCATGTCGTCGTCCTCGTCAGTCTGGCTCGGGTCGCTGTTTTCGTAGAGTTCGATGTACCTGAGTTGGGCCACCAGGAAGCGTTCCTTCAACGAGGTGAGCCTGCCGAATTGTTCTTCCGTCATCCTCAGTTTGGAGTTCTTCGTCACATCCTCCAGACTCTCGGATTCCTCAATCCATTGCTCGCCGTTTTCTCCCCAGCCGTACATGGTCTCCGCCTTGGTGAGATAAGCCTCATAGATGTCGCGGAACTCCCATATCTCCATTGCGGTTTCTATTTTCTCTGCAGCGCGTACCACCGCCTCCGTTTCCTTCAGGAACGATTCTTCGGGGCTTTTTTTCTCCGTGTGGCACGAGGTCAGCCCCGCCACTTGCAACACGATGGCAAGTATAATAGCAAGTTTCTTCTTCATCATTCAGCAGTTTTTTGCCTTCCTGTCACAAAAGTACGCTTTTAATCCTAATCCTCCAAACTATCCTTTGAAAATGTTGCTATCTGACTTAGACTAGAGAAAGTCACTTTCTCATTACTTTTCGGACGGTGCCGTCGGAGTAGGGGATGGATGTGGCACGCTGGGGCGATTCAAATTCAGTGACTTGGCAGGGCTCTTTCGGTCGATGAAATGCGGCTTTTGGTTAGTTCCTCAGTTGTTCCAAATAGTCGAGGTGTGCAAGGTCAACATCTTCGGCCACGCGCTCCCATACGATGTGGGTCGTGTCTGACAGTGTGAGCGAGAAACGGTAGGCACCCAAGAAGGTGTAGGTGGTGTCCTTCAGGCTCTTCATAAAGGTCAGACGGATGTCGTTGTGCATGAGAACTTTAATTTTGAATTTAAATAATTTTAAGAGACACTAGTGTTGTGAATTAAAAAATAATTCGTAAATCTGACCTATTACATAGGTCGAAGATAGGCTTCGCCTCAAAAATGTCCAAATAAAATTTGGCATTTCACTCGGTTTGCACTATCTTTGTCCCCGTGAGAGGTGTCTCACCATGCAGTAGTGACTGCATAACTTATCGAAATAAAAGAAGCGTTATGCTCTTTCTTGCAAGCTGAAAACCTAGGAAATTTTCACAATTGCAAAGAATCCCCGGAGGCCTGCTCCCTTTGTAGCCTCTGATAGAGAAAAAGAAGACATGGCGGCTTCACGCTTATGCGTGGAACTGACTATATATCATCTTTTCTCTATCGGGCTTTCCTAGGGCCTTCAGCTTGAAGATGGAATCATACAGTTCCACGCTTCTTATGTAAATATATTAAAGGTTCTCCGTGGAGCTGGGAGGACAGGAGAAACTGAAATGAAAAAGTTTTATTCTTCGCTCATTATGCTTATCATGGGTATAATGGCAATGGGATTGGCTGCTTGTTCCAACGAGGAAGAAGGACAATTGGCCAAGGACGAAGTGAAGGTGTGCTTTATCTACACACTTGACACTTCAAATGGGAACTCGATGACACGTGCTGCAAGTAACGAGGTCGTGTTCAATGAGTTCTACGAGAAAATAAAGACGGGGGAATTGGTCGCACCCACATTCGACCTGACACTGACGGAGGTAAACACTGGTGCCACCTATAGTTTCAAGGGAAGTTGGGCAAGCCACGACCTTGTAACTCTTCGCACGGGCACTTACCATGTTGTGGGAACCTCAAAGGCTCAAGGTGATAATGTACAGGAGAAGTGCTCCTTCACATTCGATGAGCAAATCGACATCAGCATCACGAGCAGCACCGTCACCCTTCATGCCAACTACGACTGCTCATTGCTGATATTCAACAATGCGGAGATACAATCGCTGCAGAACTACAACGGCGAGTCGCTTGCTTCGTTCTTCACTTTCAAGACATATCGCTATGCTTTCGTCAACGACCAACTTTATCTTGCCAACAAGCGTAGTGAAGCATACATCTTAGGAAAGTACACATCAAATGCTGAGTTCAAGGTATTCACGGGAAACCTCGGCTTTGAGAAGGGCAAGTACTATGTCTATAACAGCGTATCGAACGGCTTCGATATTCCGCCAATGGAGGAAGGTAGCGCAGGAAAGAAGTATGTTGAGGTATGTGGCATAAAATGGGCTACAGGTAATTTACAGTATGATTCTGAGGATGTTATCAACAATGGCTTTCAAACAGGTTGGAGATTAGCATCAAGCCAGTGGCATTTCTTCCATTATAATGAAAACATTACTTCTTATGATAATACTGATGCTTCTCAATTAGATCATTTTACTTGGGGTATATGTGGATTTGATAACAATTATATAGACCCCAATATATAATACTCCCGATTTTTCGGACCAGTGCATAAGTCAAAAAAAAAATTAGTAACTTTGCACACAAATGGGAAAAACGACAAGACGTAAGCACACGGCCGAGTTCAAGGCCAAGGTAGCGTTGGAGGCTCT
>ERZ842401.543-NODE-543-length-55222-cov-5.526927_pt1 | contig 55222 bp, 50 predicted proteins | sample MGYA00521270_ERZ842401 | MGnify/ENA primary metagenome ERZ842401 (study PRJEB31892, sample SAMEA3878208) | bioreactor metagenome | biome: Moose rumen | place: Sweden | collected 2011-10 | study: EMG produced TPA metagenomics assembly of the PRJEB12797 data set... | reverse complement strand
ACAGAACATAATAGAACATCGACAGAACATAATAGAACATCGACAGAACATAATAGAACATCGACAGAACATAATAGAATATCGGTAGAACATAATAAGACATCGGAAAATAATAATGCATCAGAAGATAGTAATGCATTAGAAAAAGTAACAAAAAAGCCGGATGTAGAACTGACAAATGCACATTCGCCGGAAGAAAAAAGTTCCGAAATATTAGATAATATCAATTTGGACGAGCTTGAAGTTGAGAATGCATCCGGGCAGTGGGTTGAATATCATTCTCTTTTTGAAAGAATCTCATCGATTGATTTTCGCGACAAATCTTTTCTTATAAAAGCATGTGTTGCCGTTGTATTAATAATAACGATTTTTTTCTTTTCGCTTCAGTGTATAATATTAAAAAGCGAATATGATAGGATAAATGATAAATTAGTATCACTTCAAAATGAGTTTGTGCAGTATAAAGACAGCCTTGAGGCACAAGGGGACGTGACAGAAAACGATATAACGCTTTCTAATGCTGCCGAAGCTGTATCTATTGTGTCCAAGCAGGGGCAGGGTTCGGATCAAAGTACAAGATATGTATATCTGACATTTGATGATGGGCCAAGTTCACAGACATCGGCTATTTTGGATATACTTTCTGAGTATGATGTTAAGGCCACTTTCTTTGTATGTGGGAAGGTTGGATATGATGATATGTATAAGCGTATAGTTGATGAAGGGCATACAATTGGTATGCATTCCTACAGCCATGAATATACGTCTTTATACGAATCATTAGATAGTTTTCAGACAGATCTTCACAAAATTCAGAATTATATATTTGATATAACGGGAGTATGGACTACCTATTACAGATTTCCCGGAGGCAGTTCTAACACAATAAGTCAGGTCTCGATGTCAGATCTTATAGGATATCTTGATCGTAATAACATAACTTATTTTGACTGGAATGTATATGGCGGTGACAATATAGCCTCAGATATTATTGTTACCAATGTTACAGCTAATATTACAGAACATGAGAATTGCATAATTCTTCTGCATGATGCAAGTGACAAAAAAGAAACAGTTGAGGCTCTTCCTGAGATTATTGAATACGTTCAGAGCCTTCCAGACACGGTTATTGTACCGATCACGGATGATACCGTACCGGTTCAACATAGCAAGAATCAATAAGAACGGAGGATTATGATATGGGATTTTTCTCAGAGCTGAAAAAGGATCTGTCAACAGCTGTTGACGAGATAGATCCTGAAGAAAAAGCGGCTGCGGAGAAGAATGCGGGGCAGGATAATGCAGGGGTCGAGGAAGTTGATCTTGACAGTATGCTAAGTAACCTGGACAAGATTCAGGTCGAAGACATTCCTGAACCGGAAGAAAGCGGTGCAGCAAGTAACAAGGAACCTGAAAAAGAAACTGAAGAATTATCGGCAGGGGAAGCTGTATCAGAATCGGAAGAAACTGATAAGGTGAAGGATTATGAAGAACCTGACTTTGATGCAATTACATTTCCGACTGAACCTGAGTCTTTTGCTTCAGATAATATAAGTTCAGAGTCTGAAGAAAAAGCTGAGGTTGAAAAGGGAACAGATGATGTATCAAATCTGGAAGCATCAACAAGTAAGAGTGATGATGACTTTATAATACCAAGTGTATTTCCTTCAGAGCCCACCTTTGAGCCAAAGCAGCCAAGCGAAGATGTCACTTTCGAAGAAGAGGAAGCAATTATGGAAGAAACACCGGTATTTGATAATGTAAACCAGGATTCGGAAGATTATTCCGTTTCTGACAATACTAATGAAGACGGGGGATATATAATGATGGACACAGAGCGCGTAGCAACAGATGAAACTGCATCAATTACTGAAGGCATGATAGTAAACGGTGACATTCAGACAACAGGATCACTTGATCTTATAGGTAAGGTCATCGGTAATGTAACTGCATATGGCAAGCTTAATGTTACAGGCGAGATAGAAGGCAATTCTAATGCTGCTGAAATTTATGCAGAAGCAGCAAGAATTAATGGAGATATCCGTTCAAACGGAAGTGTTAAGATTGGACAGAGTTCAGTTATAATCGGAAATCTTTTTGCAACAAGTGCTGTAATTGCCGGAGCTGTAAAGGGCGATATTGACGTACATGGACCGGTAGTTCTTGATACAACTGCCATTGTAATGGGCAACATCAAGTCTCAGTCTGTACAGATCAACAATGGAGCAGTTATAGAGGGTATGTGCTCACAGACATATGCAGAAGTAAATCCATCTGCTTTCTTTGAGGGCTTGAAGAGTAAGAACTGATGATGGTATCATAAGACATTGAGGAATGTCTTTTGCGGACCAGATTATCAAATGCCGGGAAGACAATTCCCGGCATTATTTATTGAAAGAGGATAAAATAAATGAGAATCTTACTCAAACTCAGCGGCGAAGCCCTTGCCGGTGATAAGAAAAGCGGATTTGACGAACCAACTGTTAGGAAGGTTGCGCTTCAGGTCAAAGAGCTTACACAGTCAGGAACACAGGTTGGAATTGTAATCGGAGGAGGCAACTTCTGGAGAGGTAGAACAAGCGAAAACATCGACCGTGTAAAGGCTGATCAGATTGGCATGCTTGCAACTATTATGAACTGTATTTATGTATCTGAGATATTTAGAAGTGAAGGAATGAGTACGGCAATATTAACTCCATTTGAATGCGGTTCTTTTACTAAGCTTTTTTCTAAAGATCGTGCACAAAAATATTTTTCCAAAAATATGGTTGTGTTCTTTGCAGGAGGTACCGGACACCCTTATTTCTCAACAGATACAGGTGTTGTTCTTCGCGCTGTGGAGGTTGAGGCAGATATGATTCTCCTTGCCAAAGCTATTGACGGAGTTTATGATTCTGATCCGGCTGTGAATCCGAATGCAAAGAGGTATGACAAGCTTTCAATAGAGGATGTTGTTAAGCAGAATCTTCAGGTCGTTGATATGACAGCATCTATCCTCGCAAGAGATAATCATATGCCAATGCGCGTTTTCGCGCTTCAGGAAGAAGGAAGCATTGTAAAAGCTGCGAGTGGTGATTTTAATGGAACTGAAGTTGAAGCATAAAGGAGGAGAGAGATGAACGAAAAAGTTAAAGTTTATGATGATAAGATGAAAAAAGCATTTGATTTTCTGGTAGAGGATCTTGCAACAGTAAGAGCGGGAAGAGCTAATCCGCATGTACTTGATAAAATTCGTGTGGATTATTACGGAACACCTACACCTATCCAGCAGGTAGGCAATGTTTCGGTTCCTGAAGCAAGAATTATCCAGATTGCTCCATGGGAGAAAAATATGCTTAAAGAGATAGAAAAGGCGATCCTTACATCTGACATAGGTATTAATCCTACAAATGATGGAAGTGTTATACGTCTTGTTTTTCCTGAGCTTACAGAAGAAAGACGTAAGCAGCTCTCTAAGGATATCAAGAAGAAAGGTGAGGATGCTAAGGTTGCCGTTAGAAATGTTCGTCGTGATGGGAACGAAGCATTTAAGAAGCTGAAAGGAACAGAAGTTTCAGAAGATGAGATCAGTGATCTTACAGATGAACTTCAGAAACTTACTGATGATTATGTTAAAAAGATTGATATCACAATCGAGGCCAAAACCAAGGAAATAATGACAGTATGAGTGAAGAAAGAAAGATACCAAGGCATGTTGCCTTTATACTTGATGGCAATGGACGCTGGGCTAAGGCTAAAGGAATGCCAAGAAACTACGGACATGTCCAAGGTGCCAAGGCTGTTGAACAGATGCTTTTTGATGCAGGTGAACTTGGAATTGAGTATGTAACGGTTTACGCCTTTTCTACTGAGAACTGGAACAGACCGGAGTCTGAGGTTTCGGCTCTTATGGCTCTATTTAAAAAGTATCTCAAGTCTGAAATAAAGACCTGTATGAAAAATAATGTAAGAAGCTGTGTTATAGGTCAAAGAAGTCGACTTCCCAAAGATGTTCTTGAAGTCATAGAAGAACTTGAAGAGACAACTAAAAATAATACAGGTCTTACTTTTACCATTGCCATTAACTATGGAAGCCGCGACGAAATCACACGTGCCACAAGGAAAATAGCTCAAAAGGTAGAAAATGGCGAGATTAAGGCATCGGATATTACACAGGAGATGATCAATGATAATCTTGATACAGGTTTTATGCCGGATCCGGATCTTCTGATCAGAACCTGTGGTGAACAGAGAGTATCCAACTATCTTTTGTGGCAACTCGCTTATACAGAGTTTTATTTTACGGACATTTGTTGGCCTGATTTTAACAAAGAAGAACTTGAAAAAGCGATAGATGCGTATAATCACAGAACCAGAAGATTTGGCGGTCTGAAAAAAGGTGAAGAATAAAGGAGACGTATAAAGTGAAGACCAGAGTTATAAGCAGCATTGTTATTGGCGTAATACTGGCTGTAACACTTGTTCTTGGCGGATATGTACTTGGAGGTGTATCCCTTATTGTTGCTCAGATAGCTTATTATGAGCTTACAAGGGCGCTTGGTGTTTTTGAAGAAGATGCAAAGACAGGGCTACTTTATAAAGCAGGATTTCTGGGTGTTATTTTGCATTATGCCCTGGTAATTTATATTCATAATACAAAGACATACCTTTTTTCGATTCTTTTTGTATTCTTTGCTGTTATGATTATATACGTTCTAACCTTTCCCAGGTACAAGGTACATCAGGCGGTGGGAGCGGTGTTTGCTTTTATATATGCGCCGGTCATGCTTTCCTTTATATATCTGTTAAGGTTATATGAAAATGGAGATTTTCTTGTGTGGATGCCCTTTGTAGCTTGGGTGTGCGATTCGTTTGCTTATCTTACGGGACGTGCATTTGGTAAACATAAGATGACACCGGTTCTATCTCCTCATAAAACTATTGAAGGCGGAATTGGCGGCGTTTTCTTTGCGATGATAGCCGGAGCAATATTTGGTTTTATAATGGTGAAGGTCAAAGGAGTTGAGAATGCGGTTATATTTCAGTTCATGTGTATAACCCTTGTCGCCGGAATCATATCACAGCTTGGAGACCTGGCGGCTTCAGCAATTAAAAGGGATAGGGATATAAAAGATTATGGAAGCCTTATTCCGGGGCATGGTGGTATTATGGACAGGTTTGACAGTGTAATATTTGTAACACCATTTATTTATGGACTGGTCGTCTTTTTCATGAAGTGATAAAATACATGTTACAGTTCACAAACAAAACACATGTGGGCTGTAACGTTTTTATTGTAAGAATAATTGGTACCAAACGATATACGAAAGCTATTATTTCGCTTTAAAAATGAGGATTATTATGGGTAGAAAGATTGTACTTCTGGGTTCTACAGGTTCAATAGGGACCCAGACTCTTGACGTAGTTAGAGCAAATGCAGGTGAACTCAAAATCATAGCACTTGCTGCAGGACATAATGTTGATCTAATGGAAAAACAAGCTCGTGAGTTTAGACCTTCAAAGATAGCAATGTTTAGCCAGGAAGCTGCAATTGAACTTAAGAATCGTATTTCTGATCTTAAAATTCCTGTTCTTTCGGGAATGGATGGTATTTTGGAACTTGTTAGGGATGAAAATGCCGATACAGTTCTAACTGCTGTAGTAGGAATGATTGGAATAAGACCTACTATAGAAGCCATTAATGCAGGTAAAGATATTGCACTTGCCAATAAAGAAACTCTTGTCTGTGCAGGTCATATCATTATGCCTCTGGCCAAACAGAAGAATGTTAAGATACTTCCTGTAGATTCCGAGCATAGCGCTATCTTTCAATCTCTCAACGGAGAGCCTGTCGATAAAATAGAAAAGATATTGCTTACAGCTTCCGGTGGACCATTCCGCCAAAAGAGCGAAAAAGAGCTTGAAAATGTAACGGTTGATGATGCGTTAAAACACCCCAATTGGGACATGGGAGCCAAAGTTACAATAGATTCTGCATCACTTGTTAATAAGGGACTTGAGGTAATGGAGGCAAGATGGCTCTTTGATGTGCCGGTTGACAAGATACAAGTTGTAATTCAGCCTCAGTCGATTCTTCACTCTGCAGTACAATTTGTTGATGGTGCTGTTATTGGGCAAATGGGAGTTCCTGATATGAAACTTCCTATACAGTACGCACTATTTTATCCTGACAGAAGACCGATGTCGCAGGAGAGGCTTGATCTTTTCAAACTAGCTGATATGACATTTGAAGCTCCAAGAACAGATGTTTTTAAGGGACTTACACTTGCTATTAGAGCAGCCACACTGGGTGGAAGCATGCCAACGGTTTTCAATGCTGCAAATGAATATGCTGTAAGGAAGTTTTTGAAGCGTGAAATTCATTTCCTTGATATATATGATATGATAAGTGATGCAATGGACGAACATGTCAGAATTGATAACCCGTCTGTTGACGATATACTGGAAGCCGAGAGGCTAACATATAGCTTCCTTGAAAAAAGAGGCGCTAATAAATAACTGATATAGAGAAATGTTTTTAGATAGAGGAGATACATATTGCTTCAGAATATTATAGTGCTATTAATATTTATAGTTATATTTTGTGTACTAGTTGTGTCTCATGAGGGTGGGCATTTTCTTATTGCTAAGGCTAACGGAATTCGAGTAACTGAGTTTACAGTAGGGATGGGGCCTGTTCTGTATCAGAAGAAAAAGGGCGACACCATGTATTCTATAAGACTTCTTCCTGTTGGAGGAGCCTGCATATTCGATGGGATGGACGGTCTTGAAGTTACTAAGACTACGGAAGATGACGACTTAGTAGATGATAGCATTAAGGCACAGGAAAGTCGTGATGATAGTAATGAAGGACAGATTTCATTTAAAAGAGCAAATGTATGGTCTAGAATTGCCACTGTAGTAGCCGGACCTTTTGCAAATTTTATTTTGGGCTTTATTCTTGCTGTTATTATCGTCTCCAATACGTATTGGAGTTTTCCTGTTATAAGCGGATTTTCGGTTGATAATTCGCCGGCGCAGGAAGCCGGCCTGCAAGAAGGTGATATTATTACAAGTGTTAATGGAAGCGCAGTTCACATGAGCGCTGAAGTAACACTTAATATGTATCTCACAGATGGTGAAGATGTCAATATTACCTATGAACGTGATGGCAAGAGTTATACAACGACTATAACTCCCATTTTGTATGAAGATGAAGATACAGGAATAAGCAGATATGTTATAGGAATCTATATAGGTGAATATGGTACAGTTACTGGAATTGAGACCTTGAAATATGCAGGATATATGTTTAATTATTATTTGACAAGCACATGGAAGAGTTTGGGACTCTTAATTCGAGGCAGAACAGATAAGGTTGAACTATCCGGCCCAGTCGGAATGGCTGAAATGGTAGATGAAAGCTATGAAACAGCTATGGAGACGGGTGGTGTACTTGATGTGATACTTAATATGGTTAACCTCGCTATGCTTCTTTCTATAAATCTTGGTCTTATGAACCTTCTGCCGATACCGGCTCTTGACGGTGGTAGACTGGTATTTTTATTGATAGAAGTTATCAGAGGAAAGCCGGTTCCGGAGAAGTATGAAGGAATGATAGAACTTGCCGGAGTTGTTGCGCTTATAGCACTTATGGTAGTAGTATTGTTCCATGATGTTAGCAAATTGTTTTGATTGATTTTTTTGAGTTTTGAAGGAGATTTACAATGGCATACAGAGATAATACCAAGGTCATTAAAATTGGTAATAAGCTTATCGGAGGTGGCAATCCGATAATGATACAGTCTATGACCAACACTCGCACAGAGGATGTAGATGGGACAGTATCACAGATACTTGCCCTCGAAGAAGCCGGTTGCGATATTATTCGCTGTACATGCCCGACACTTGAAGCTGCAAAAGCTATAGGTGAAATCAAAAAACGTATACATATTCCACTTGTTGCTGATATACATTTTGATTATAAAATGGCTATAGCCGCTATTGAAAATGGTGCAGATAAGATTCGTATCAATCCCGGTAATATCGGTGGCAAAGACAAGATAGAAGAAGTTGTTCGCGTCGCGAAGTCCAGACAGGTGCCTATAAGAGTTGGTGTTAACTCCGGTTCTTTGGAAAAAGAGCTTGTTGAAAAATATCACGGTGTTACACCACAGGGGCTTGTAGAAAGTGCCCTTGATAAGACGCATATTATTGAAGATTGTGGTTATGATAACATGGTTATAAGCATCAAGTCTTCAAATGTTATGCTTGCTGTTAAAGCACATGAGTTGTTGGCAGATAAGACAAATTATCCTTTGCATGTTGGCATAACAGAGGCAGGAACATTTTATTCCGGAAGCGTCAAGTCATCGGTTGGACTTGGAATCATTTTAAACGAAGGAATAGGAGACACGATTCGTGTATCTTTGTCGGGAGATCCTATTGAAGAGATTAAGGCAGCAAAGCTTATTTTGAGGGCACTAAACCTTAGAGGCGGCGGAATTGATGTTGTCTCATGTCCTACCTGTGGGCGAACCAAAATAGATCTTATTGGACTTGCAAATAAGGTTGAAGAGCTTGCTTCTCATTATCCTTTGAATATCAAGGTCGCTGTAATGGGCTGTGCTGTTAACGGACCAGGCGAAGCTAAAGAAGCAGATATAGGAGTAGCGGGAGGTGTTGGCGAAGGTCTTCTTATCAAAAAAGGAGAAGTTATTCGTAAAATGCCTGAAGATAAGCTCCTTGAGGCACTTAAAGAAGAGCTTGACAATTGGGGCGAATAATCAACCAGAAAATAGTTATACTAAAGATAAACGGGGAGAGATATAAATGTCTAAAGCTTTTTTTGAAGTATTTCCACAGCTTAAATTAAGTGGACATACCAAAGAACTAATGGAAGAAACTACGGTTGAAAAAGTTTCTGCCACGAGAAAGCAGGATTTTATACGTATTTATATCTCTTCTGATCGTCTTATAGAAAAGAAAGAAATTCTTAAAGTCGAAAAAGAGATTAAAAATCAGCTTTTTTCTAATGTATCTATTGTAATTAAGATATATGAGCGTTTTAATCTGTCTGCGCAATATACGCCGCAGAATCTTATGGATATCTATGGCGAAAGCATTCTGCAGGAATTCAGAACTTATAATCCAATAGAATATACGCTTATTAAGGGTGCCGATTTCAGGTATCCTTCTTTGGATGTCATGGAAATTGTACTTGAGGACACAGTCACATCTGCTCAGGAAGCGCCGGAGATTGAGCGAATAATGGACAAGATTATCAATGAGAGATGTGGCCTTAATATACGGATATCCATGGTTTTTGAGGAAAAGAAAAATAAGAAAAAGGTTAAGGCTCCGGATTATAGCGCTGAGTCTGAAAGAATGTCCGCAAAACTTGAAGCCGCTATTGAAGCCAAAAAGGCCCAACACAAAACAGATAAAAGCAAGGAGACTTCGGAGCAGTCAAAGAAGTCAGCAAGAGAAGAAAGCGCCGTTACCCGGAATACAAAAGCTTCTAATAATGCAAATAGCGAAGTGCTAAAGGCAGCAGAGGAGGCAACTGCTGCACTTATGTCAGATAAGGGCGGTACAACCAGTCCCGGAGAAGGAGGCGTTAATCAAAACCGTGTTCCTTCAGGATTTGGCTCAAAGAAATTTGGAAGCTGGAAAAAGGGCAGTTTTGGAGGAGCTATAAGAAAATCCGATGACCCTAACGTTATATATGGACGAGATTTTGATGATGAGCCGATGCGATTGTCTGAAGTGGATGGAGAAATAGGCGAAGTTACAATACATGGTAAAGTTATCCGTTATGAAGAAAAACCCCTTCGCAATGGTGAAAAAACAATAGTTATGTTCGATATAACCGACTTTACCGATTCTATAACAATTAAACTTTTCGTAAGGAACGAAGACCTCGGAGAACTTAATAAGAACCTTAAAGAAGGAGTTTTTATCAAGGTTAAAGGTATTACAATGATCGATAAATTTGATCATGAACTTACGATCGGATCTGTAGGTGGAATCAGAAAGACGACAGACTTTACAATAAAACGTAAGGACAATGCTGACATAAAGAGGGTAGAGCTTCATTGCCATACCAAAATGAGTGATATGGATGGTGTATCTGAAGTAAGTGATATCGTCAAGCAGGCTTATAAATGGGGAATGCCCGGAATTGCCATTACTGACCATGGCGTAGTTCAGGCACTTACTGATGCTAATCACGTTTGGCAGGATATATACGATAGTGCCTGTAAAAAAGCTAAGGAAGAAGAATTACCGGTTCCTGATCGCCAGAATTTCTTTAAACTTATTCTTGGTGTTGAAGGATACCTCGTTGACGACCTGGTAGAGATAGTCAGAAACGGTAAAGGGCAAGCTATAAAGGATACAACTTTTGTTGTATTCGATATTGAGACAACAGGATTTTCACCTTTAAAAAATAAAATTATAGAGATAGGCGCGGTAAAAGTTAGAAACGGAGAAATACTTGAGAGATTTTCTGAATTCATTAATCCTCAGGTTCCTATTCCATACCGTATAGAAAAACTCACTTCCATAAGCGACGAAATGGTTATGGGAGCGCCTACTCGTGACGTTATAATACCTAAATTCGTAGAGTTTTGTAAAGGAGCTGTACTTGTTGGACATAATGTCGGTTTTGATATTAGCTTCATAAATCAGAACTGCAAAGAACTTGGAATAGATGCGGATTTTTCGACAGTTGATACCATGTGGCTTTCGCGCGTATTCTTTCCACATCAGGCCAAGCATACACTTGATGCAACAGCCAAGACATTAAATGTAATACTTGACCATCATCACAGAGCGGTTGATGATGCAGAATGTACGGCACTTATTTTTCTGAAGTTCCTACCTATGTTGGAAAAAGAGGGAGTTACAAACCTTACCAATATGCAGGAATTTGGAGTATCTACTCCTGATATGATAAAACACCTAAGACCTCACCATGTAATTATCCTTGCAAAGAATACTCTTGGAAGGTGTAATCTTTATACCCTTGTGAGTAAGTCGCATATCGACTATTTTAGAAGATTTCCTCTCATTCCAAAGTCTGTATTGAATGAATACAGAGAGGGACTTATCATTGGCTCGGCATGTTGCGCAGGTGAACTTTATAAAGCTGTAGTAGAAGACAGACCTGAAGCGGAAATAGCCAGAATAGTTAATTTCTATGACTATCTTGAGATACAGCCTGTTGGTAATAACCACTTTATGGTAGATTCTGAAAAATATGACAGCATAGAAAGCGATGATGATATTCGCGAGGTTAACAAAAGGATAGTAAAGCTTGGAGAACAGTTCCATAAGCCAGTTGTAGCAACCTGTGACGCACACTTCCTAAACCCCGAGGATCAGATATACAGAACTATCATACAGGCAGGACGAGGTTTTGATGATGAAGAGCCTGCACCTCTTTTTGTAAGAACTACAGAAGAGATGCTTGAAGAATTCGATTATCTTGGCAATGATAAAGCTTTTGAGGTATGCGTTACCAATACAAGGCGGATAATGAACATGTGCGATTCTGTTTCACCGGTTCGCCCGGACAAGTGTCCGCCTGTAATCGAAGATTCTGATAAAACCTTGGAAAAGATATGTTACGATAAGGCACATGAAATATACGGAGAACAGTTGCCGGAGATTGTAGATGCCAGACTCAAAAAAGAACTTAATTCCATCATCAAAAACGGATATTCAGTTATGTATATCATAGCTCAAAAGCTTGTTTGGAAGTCCAATGAGGACGGATATCTGGTTGGTTCAAGAGGATCTGTCGGAAGCTCTTTTGTTGCATTTACATCAGGAATTACAGAAGTTAATGCTCTTGCTCCCCACTATATTTGTTACCATTGCCATTATAGCGATTTTGACTCTGATGAGGTTAAGGCATTCAGTGGCAAAGCCGGAGTTGATATGCCGGATAAAAGGTGCCCTAAATGTGGGCATATGCTTGGCAAGGATGGCTTTGATATTCCTTTTGAAACATTTCTTGGATTTAAAGGAGATAAAGAGCCTGATATTGACCTTAACTTCTCCGGTGAATATCAGTCCAAAGCTCACAAATATACGGAGGTTATATTCGGATACGGGCAGACCTTCAGAGCCGGAACAATAGCCGCTCTTGCAGATAAGACAGCTTTTGGTTATGTCAAAAAATATTATGACGAAATAGGTGTTCCAAAGAGAATGGCCGAAATAAACAGAATTGTTGCAGGATGTACGGGAATCAGAAGAGGTACAGGTCAGCACCCTGGCGGAATTGTAGTACTTCCTGTTGGAGAGGATATCAATACCTTTACGCCTGTTCAGCACCCGGCCAATGATCAGACAACAGCAACCATTACAACGCATTATGATTATCACTCGATTGATCATAACCTTTTAAAACTTGATATTCTGGGGCATGATGATCCTACGATGATAAGATTCCTTATGGATTGCACAGGCGTTGACCCCAAAGACGTACCTTTTGACGATCCGCTTGTAATGGAACTTTTTGAAGATACCGGTTCGCTTGGAATTACTCCGGAGCAAATAGGCGGAACACCTTTGGGGTGTCTTGGAATACCTGAATTTGGAACAGATTTTGCTATGAACATGGTAGTAGAAGCAAAGCCAACATCGCTAAGCCACCTTATAAGAATCTCAGGTCTTTCGCACGGAACAGACGTATGGCAGGGTAATGCGCAAGTACTTATCAGTAACGGAACTGCCACAATTGATACAGCGATATGCTGTAGAGATGATATCATGATATATCTGATTCAGAAGGGACTTGATCCGTCGGATTCATTTAAGATTATGGAATCTGTTCGTAAAGGTAAGGTCGCTAAGGGCAAGGAACCTAAGTGGGAACAATATAAAGAGGATATGAGAGCGCATGATGTTCCGGAATGGTATATTGGTTCATGTGAACTTATTAAATACATGTTCCCTAAGGCTCATGCCGCAGCTTACGTTATGATGGCATGGAGAATAGCTTATTTTAAGGTATATTGCCCTCAGGCTTTCTATGCTGCATGGTTTTCTATAAGAGCCAAAGCTTTTTCGTACCTTGACATGTGCCAGGGTGAGAATCATCTTCATGGACGAATGCAGGAACTTAAAAACAAAGATAAGATGTCGCCTGTAGAAGAAGCTGAGTATTACGATATGCGCCTTGTGGAAGAAATGTATGAAAGAGGAATAGAATTTGAACCTATAGATATATTCAGGGCTAAATCGCGTCTTTTTCAGGTAGTAGGCAACAAGATAATGCCATCACTTAAGGCTTTTGACGGAATGGGCGAAAAAGCCGCAGATGCAGTGGTTGAGGCTGCAAAAGATGGACCGTTCCTCTCTAAGGACGATTTCAAAGAAAGAACAAAATGTCCTCAGAAGGTGGTAGATGCAATGGCAGATATTGGACTGCTTGGTGATCTTCCGGAATCCAACCAGATATCACTTTTTGATTTTATGAAATAATAAACACATTGTCTTTAGCCGATATCTATTAAGAGATTTGTATAGGTAATACAAATGAAGCGTAGGGGCATACTTTTAACGTCACATACAAGGCGGCTTATGACGCTATTTATGACGCTATTTATGACGCTACTTATGACGCTACTTATGACGTTATTTATGACGCTATTTATGACGCTACCTATGACGCTACTTATGACGCTGCTTATGACGCTGCTTATGACGTTATTTGTGACGCTACTTATGATGCTATTTATGATGCTACTTATGACACGATTTTTGATGTTGCTTATGACACTTATGAAAGGACATATATGATAGTTGCTAAGTATTTTGTGGAGTTTGTGGTATACAGTTTCATGGGCTGGGTATATGAATGCATTTATTGTAGTATTAAATCCAAACATTGGAGTAACAGAGGCTTTTTATATGGACCTGTTTGCCCTATTTATGGCATTGGTGCAAGTGTTGCTTCAATCATATTTGGTAATTTCAGTCTTACAATAGACGGAGTAACACCTATATGGGAGATATTTGTTGTATGCGCGGTCGGAAGTGCTATACTTGAATATGCAACAAGCTATATTTTGGAGAAAAGATTCAATGCTATGTGGTGGGATTATTCGAATACACCTTTTAACATAAACGGAAGAATATGCCTTCCTGCAACAATAGCATTTGGCCTTGCCGGAATTGTAGTGGTTAAATTTATATTTCCTATTGCCGATAGTATAAAGGGACAGATGCAGCCTATTTTTGCAGAAATATTATCGCTCCTTTTTATGGGAATACTTGCAGCGGATACTGCACTTACCGTTCAATCATTGGTTGATCTAACGCAGAAGCTTGACAATTTTGAAGTTGATTTCAATAATAAGGTAGAAGAGAATATAAAGGCTATATATGAAATGCCCGGTGAAATACGTGATAAATACGCAGCCTTCGCTGCAAAATTAACGGAGCGTCAAAAGTATGCATTGTATTCCATACAAAAGTACACGTCACAGTCAAGAGCTTTTTCGGCTGCGGGTGTAAAAGCATATTTGGAAAATATAGGTTCTAAAATTAAGAATAGTCTTCCTGAACGCCTTGAGAAGCAGAAGGACGACAACAGCAAGGAATGAGTTTTTATGACCAAAGAAAGAGAAAAACATTTCAGACTACTTATTGATGAACTAGCCAAAGACAGTAAAGCGCAGCGTATGAAGAATTATATTCAGCATGGCAGGATTACGACCTATGACCATTGCATGAGAGTGGCCAGATTTGCATATATACTTAACAGAATGCTGAAGATAAAATCAAATGAAAGAGAACTTATCAGAGGAGCTTTTCTTCATGATTATTTTTTATATGACTGGCACAAGGATCATGTAGTAAAGGAATCACCACAAAAACTTTTTTTTCTATTAAAACCGGTGCACAAATTTTTTCACCTGCATGGTTTTACACATCCCCAGTCAGCCATGGAGAATGCTAAACGGGACTTTGATCTTACCGATAAAGAGGCTCAGATAATACGTAGCCATATGTGGCCGCTTACTTTTTTTCATCCGCCAAAATCAAGAGAGGCTTTAATAGTCTGCGTAGCGGATAAGATTGCATCACTTAAGGAAACAATAGCAATGCGCTGATTGTAGTAAGGGGCTTTTAACATGTGGGCGCATTTTAAGTTATCCAATAAAAAGTTTTTTGGAAAAAATAAAAATAGTGCTTGCATTATTAAACATATCATGGTATCTTATTCAAGTCGGTTTAATGCGCCGACACAATATGGCTCGTTGGTCAAGAGGCTAAGACGCTGCCCTCTCACGGCAGAATCACCGGTTCGATTCCGATACGAGCTACTGACTGTTGTTAACCGCTGAAGCGGAAGATGAACAGCCCAACCCGAAAGTTACCGCAGATTGAAATTTGCGGTATATTTTTTTGAAAGGGATTAGGATCTTTGCTACAGGCTTGACGTTTTGACTACTTGGTGGTAAAGTATCCTTGTAATTGTGTGATTTTAGAAGTGGACTTTCGCGAGTCCACTTTTTTGTGTAGTAAACATGAAAGGTGTCATATGTCGAGAAAAGAAGATATCGAACAAAAGGTTGAAGAAATGCTTTCCCCGATTGCGCAAAAGCATGGTACATCAGTTTATGATGTTGAGTTTGTTAAGGAAGCCGGCGATTGGTATTTGAGAGCATATATCGACAAGGAAGGCGGAGTAAATATTGGTGACTGCGTGGATGTGAGCCATGATTTATCGGACGCGCTTGATGCCGATGACTTTATTGAAGAGGCTTATACACTTGAAGTTTCAAGCCCCGGGCTTGGAAGAGCACTAAAGAAGGATAGACACTTTGAGAAAAGTATCGGGCTTGAAGTTGACCTTAAAACATACAAGCCAATAGATGGGTGCAAGGAATTTACAGGTATTTTGAAGGCTTTTGATGCGGACACTGTAACAGTAACCATTCAGGATACTGATAAAGTATTTACAAGAAAAGATATTTCAGTCATCAGACTGTCACTTGATTTTTAATGGTGATGCGCTAAGGCGCAGAAAGGAAGAAGAGGAAAAGACATGAGCAAAGAACTTATGGAAGCACTTGATGCATTGGAGAAAGAGAAGAATATCAGCAAGGAAAGCCTTTTTGATGCAATTGAGAATTCTCTCATGACCGCATGCAAGAATAATTTTGGCAAAGCGGACAATGTAAAAGTTGAGGTCGACAGACAGACCTGTGAATTCCATTTATATGCTGAGAAGACAGTAGTGGAGACAGCAGATGACGTTATGGATCCTGCTGAGGATATTTCACCTGATGATGCTGCCAAAATTGATAAGAATGCTAAGGTCGGTGATATAGTAAGAGTTCCGCTTGATTCCAAGAACTTTGGTCGTATTGCGACACAGAATGCCAAGAATGTTATTCTTCAGAAGATTCGTGAGGAAGAGCGCGGAGCAATCTACAATGAGTACTATGAGAAGGAACATGACATTGTAACAGGTGTTGTACAGCGCTTTATTGGCCGTAATATTTCTATAAATCTTGGCCATGCCGATGCAATTCTTACAGAAAATGAACAGGTTAAGGGTGAGAACTATCGCCCTACAGACAGAATCAAGGTATATATTCTTGAAGTTAGAAATGGCAACAAGGGACCTCGTATCCTTGTTTCACGTACTCATCCCGATCTTGTAAAGCGCCTGTTCGAGCAGGAAGTAACTGAGATCAAGGACGGAACAGTTGAAGTTAAGGCTATTGCAAGAGAAGCCGGAAGCCGTACAAAGATTGCGGTCTACTCCCAGAATCCTAATGTTGATCCTGTAGGAGCATGCGTTGGAGTTAATGGAAGCAGAGTTAATCTAATAGTTGAAGAACTTCGCGGCGAGAAGATAGATGTTATCGAATGGGATGAGAACCCTGGCAATCTTATTCAGAATGCGCTTTCACCCGCTAAAATTATTGCAGTATTTGCAGACCCGGATGAGAAGACAGCCAAAGTTGTTGTTCCGGATTATCAGCTTTCACTTGCGATTGGTAAGGAAGGTCAGAATGCACGTCTTGCTGCAAGACTTACAGGATATAAGATTGATATCAAATCTGAAACACAGGCCAAGGATGCTCCGGGATTCCGTTATGAAGATTATCTTGATGATGAAGAAGGATATGATGATGAAGAGCTAGAAGAAGGCAATTATGAGGATGAGACAGTTGACTCTTTAGACGAATTATCCGACGGTGAAATAGAAGAAGTATTTGATGAAGAACTTTCTGATGACCAGTCAGAAGAAACGTTCGATGAAAAGAGCACCGGCGACGAATCTGGTAACGAGGAGAATTCAGAGGAATCTTCCGAGGAAGAATAAATTAGTTGTGTATTGTAATTAAATGACCTAATAGCTAAAACATAATAAGCTTTTTGATAATTCTTTAAACAAAAGGAGTCTGAATGGCAAAAAAAATACCGATGCGGCAATGTATCGGGTGCGGTGAGATGAAAAACAAAAAAGAACTGATAAGGATAATAAAGACGCCTGAAGGCGAGATTGTTCTTGACAGAACCGGAAGACAAAATGGCAGAGGCGCATATATTTGTAACGATGCAACATGTTTTAATAAGGCTCGCAAGAACAAGGGACTTGAACGTTCTTTTAAACAAAGTATCAACGCCCAAATATATGATGCGCTGGAAAAGGAGTTTACTAACACATGACCAAACAAGAACAAGGGATATATTCTTTCCTTGGCTTGTGCATGAAGGCCGGAAAGGTAACATCCGGTGAAACCGGTACACTTCAGAATATCCAGTCCGGCAAGGCTAAACTGGTTATAGTAAGCCGCGATGCTTCAGACAATACAAGAAAAGAGATGCTTAATAAATGCAAGTCCTATAGTGTCAAAATCGAATTCTTCGGTCAAAAGGACCTCTTGGGACTTTCAATAGGTAAATCGGAGCGCAGTTCTCTGGCAATTACAGATCAGGGAATGGCAAAAGCTCTCATACAGAAACTGCAGACTATCGAACAGAACGGAGGGGAAACGAATGTCAAAGATTAAAATATCCGAACTTGCTAAGGAGCTTGGAGTAGAAGGTAAGGAAGTAGTAAGCTTCTTGCAGGAAAAAGGCGTTGAATCTGCAAAGCGTTCCAATAGTTCTGTTGAGGACGAGGATGCAGAAATAGCCAGAAAACATTTTGGCAAAAAAAGTGCGACCAAGAATTCTTCAGAAGCTAAATCTGCCAAAGAAGAAAAGTCTACAAACAGTTCCAAGGAGAACAAAGAAGCTAAAGCTTTAGAAAAAGCATCGGAAACTCAAAATGTTGAAAAAGAAGTAAAGGAAGATAAAAAGACGATAACAGCAGAAAAAACATCTAAGGCTGGAGCAGCAACAGCTGACAATCAGCCCAAAAAGAAAAAGAAAATTATTATTGTAAGTAATCAGGGCAATGCCAGAGGCAACTCTTTTGGTTCTTCACACGGCTCGTCTGGACAGAATCAGACACCTAAAAGAGACCGTAATGATAATAACCAAAGGAATAATCAAGGAAGGAATGGACAAAGTTCCAGAAACGGATCTTTTGCATCAAGTCAGAATGTATATCATCCTATTAAGCCAAAGACTGCTCCATCTTCGCTTGAGTACGAATCAAACATTAGAAAGACAGAAGATAAACCTTTAGGTGCAACTGCAAACAAGCAGTCAGCAAAAGCTCCTGATACTACAAAGAGTGCTAATAAAGAGCAGGAAGCTGTTAAGACAGCAGCATCAACAAACGCTCCTTTAACAGAAGCAGAAACAAATAATCAGGTGGTTTCAAAGACAAGTTCTGATAATAATAAGGCTCGCGCAAATTTCGATAATCACGATAACAGAAATTCTTCTAATCAGGGAAGAAGTGCTGATGATCGCAGGCAGAATCAGAACAGAAATGATAGAAATGCAAACTCTTCTCAGAGAAATAACCAGGGAAGAAATGACAGAAATAGCCAAGGCGCAGGAAGAGGCTTTGATCGTAATGGCCAGGGTGCTAAAAACTTTGACAGGAATGCGCAACAAGGAAGATCTTCTCAGGGTGGTATGAATTCCAGACCTTCTTTTGATAAAAATGGACAGGGAGCTAGAAACTTTGACAGGAATTCCCAGTCCGGCAGACCTTCTATGGGAAGAGGAGGCCAGGGAGCTTCGTTTGGAGTTTCTTCAGATGCTCCTACAGAGAAGTCTAATCGTCATAACGACAGAAGATTTGATAAGGACAAGAAGACCAAGAAGGACTACGAGGAAGAAGAGATGCCACGTAGCAAGCGCGTAGGTCGCTTTATTAAACCTGAGGTCAAGAAGGAAGAAGAGCCTGTTGAGCAGATCAAGACCATTACGATTCCTGAGAGTCTTACAATCAAGGAACTTGCTGAGAAAATGAAGATGCAGCCATCTGTTATCATCAAGAAGCTTTTCCTTGCAGGACAGATTGTTACTGTTAATACAGCCCTTTCTTATGAAGAGGCTGAGAATATAGCAATTGAATATGATATCATCTGCGAGAAGGAAGTGCAGGTTGATGTTATCGAAGAACTTCTTAAAGAGGATGATGAAGATGAAAAGGATCTTGTATCAAGAGCTCCTGTTGTCTGCGTAATGGGACATGTTGACCATGGTAAGACCTCACTTCTTGATAAGATTCGTGATTCAGCTGTTACCGAAAAAGAGGCAGGTGGTATCACCCAGAAGATTGGTGCTTATATGGTATCAGTCAAGGATAGAAAGATTACCTTCCTTGATACGCCCGGTCATGAAGCATTTACAGCGATGCGTATGCGTGGAGCTAATTCTACAGATATTGCTGTACTTGTAGTTGCTGCAGATGATGGTGTTATGCCTCAGACAATAGAAGCTATCAATCATGCCAAGGCTGCTAATATCGAAATAATAGTAGCTGTTAACAAAATTGATAAGCCTGGTGCTAATATCGACAGGGTTAAGCAGGAACTTACAGAGTATGGTCTTATCGCAACTGATTGGGGCGGATCGACTGAGTTTGTACCTGTATCAGCTAAGACAGGCGAAGGAATTGATACTCTGCTTGAGACTATCATTCTTACTGCGGATATTCTTGAACTTAAGGCTAATCCTAATAGAACTGCAAGAGGCCTTGTACTTGAAGCAAGACTTGATAAGGGAAGAGGTCCTGTTGCAAACGTTCTTGTGCAAAAGGGAACATTGCATGTAGGTGACTTTATTTCAGCCGGTGCAAGTTCCGGTCGTGTTCGTGCTATGGCTGATGACAAGGGAAGACGTGTTAAGGAAGCTACCCCTTCACAGCCTGTTGAGATACTTGGTCTGTCTGACGTTCCTAATGCAGGAGAAGTATTTATCGCTCACGATTCCGACAAGGAAGCTAAGCAATATGCAAATATATATATGCAGCAGCATAAGAAGGATCTTATTGAAGAGACTAAGGCCAAGATGTCCCTTGACGATCTGTATTCAAAGATTGAGGAAGGTAAGCTCAAGGAACTTGATATTATCATCAAAGCTGATGTACAGGGTTCTGTCGAAGCTCTTAAGTCAAGCCTTATGAAACTTTCCAATGAGGAGGTTATGGTTAAGGTTATCCATGGCGGAGTTGGTGCTATTACAGAATCAGACGTATCACTTGCATCTGCTTCAAACGCAATCATCATTGGTTTTGATGTAAGACCTGATGCAACCGCAAAGTCAATGGCTGAGCACGAAGGCGTAGAGATCAAGCTTTACAAGGTAATCTACCAGGCTATAGATGATGTAGAAGCAGCTCTTAAGGGCATGCTTGCGCCTGTATATGAAGAGAAGATTACAGGACATGCTGAAGTACGTCAGATATTCAAGGCTTCTGCTATCGGTAATATTGCGGGTTCATTTGTACTTGACGGTGTTATTCAGAAGGGCTGTAAGGTTCGCGTAAGAAGAGGCGATGAGCAGATCTTTGAAGGAGATCTTAAGTCACTTAAGCGTTTCAAGGATGATGTTAAGGAAGTCAAAGAAGGATATGAATGCGGTCTTGTATTTGACGGATTTGACGGAATGAATGTTGGCGATAACATCGAAGCTTACGTCATGGTAGAAGTTCCGAGGGAATAAGTTTATGAGAAAAAACAGTATAAAGAACAGTCGTATTAACGGCGAAGTTATGAAGGTTGTAGCACAGGCTATTCGTTTTTCCAAGGATCCTCGTATCAGCCCTATGACTTCTGTAATGGATGTCGAGGTTGCTCCGGATCTTAAGACCTGCAAAATCTGGGTCAGTGTACTTGGCAATGATGAGGATCGTCAGAAGACACTGGAAGGACTTACAAGTGCTACAGGCTATATACGTTCAACGCTTGCCCATACGATTAATCTTCGTAATACACCGCAGCTGAAATTCATAATGGATGATTCAATAGAATATGCTATTGATATGACCAAGAAGATTGATGAAGTAACAGCACATGATGATGCAGTAAGAGCTGCACGAAAAGATGAGGAAATAGCAGAAAATTATGAGGATTGATGAGCTTGTAAAAGGTGCTGATACAATTGGCATCACAGGTCATGTAAGACCTGATGGTGACTGTATAGGTTCGTGTATGGGAATGTATCTATATCTTAAAAAGGTCTTTCCATCTACAAGAATAGATGTTTTTCTTCAGGAAATTCCTGAAGTATATACATTTATTCCTGCTACGGATATTGTCAATACAAGGTTCGAAACAGATATAGAAAGCTATGATGCTTTTATAGTACTTGATACTGGCAAGGAACGCACGGATGCTGCAGAAGCCTTTTTTGACAAGGCCAAAAAGAAGATTAATATTGATCATCACATATCAAACAAAAATGGTACAGGAGATATAAATTACATATATCCTGAGGCTAGTAGTGTATGTGAGCTCTGTTATGAAGTGATGGATCCTGAAATTGTTGACAGAGATATTGCAATAGCCCTCTATACAGGAATGGTAACTGATACAGGTGTTTTCAAATATTCCGGTACATCTCCAAAAACAATGGAAATAGCCGGAAAGCTTATATCATATGGCTTTGAGTTTGATAAGCTTATTGATCATGTTTTTTTTGAAAAGACCTATAAGCAGATGAAACTCCTGGGGAGAGCTATCCTTGATAGCAAACTTGTTCTGGACGGAAGAGTAATTGTATCTGTTACAGACCAAAATACAATGGCAGAGTATGATGCAAAATCAAGCGATCTTGAAGGGATTGTAAGTCAGCTAAGGCTCACAAGCGGCGTTGATTGTGCGCTTTATGCACATCAGCTTTCGGACAATGAGTACAAGCTTTCTCTTAGAAGCGGCGGAGCTGTAAATGTAGCCAAGGTAGCAGAGACGTTTGGTGGCGGCGGTCATGATAGAGCTGCTGGAATCACAATAAGTGGAAATATAGACGAGATACTATCTAATGTGATTACAAGGATTGAACAACTTATTCAAAATTAACGACAAAGGGGGACGATGAATAGTCGTTCCCTTTTTTAAACGATCGGATAGGAAAATGAAAAATAATTATAATGGACTCATAAATATATATAAGGAGCCCGGCTACACATCCAATGATGTAGTAGCCAAAATGCGCGGAATTTTGCACATGAAGAAAATCGGGCATACAGGTACCCTTGATCCTGATGCAGTAGGAGTTTTGGTATGCTGCGTAGGAAATGGCACAAAACTTGTTGAGGAACTAACAGATCACACCAAGGAATATATAGCAGTATGCAGACTAGGGATTGAGACAGACACGCAGGATATGTCAGGAAAGGTTTTAAGAGAGTATTCAGAAGAACTTTTTCCAAATGAAAAAGAAATATATGATGCTGCAAGGGCTTTTGTTGGTGACTATGACCAGATTCCTCCCATGTATTCAGCTATAAAGGTAAATGGGAAAAAGCTCTATGAACTTGCAAGAAATGGTCAGGAAATAGAAAGAAAACCAAGAAAAGTCCATATTGATTCTATTTCTATCCTAGACACCAGTCATTTGGAAGATAGGCACGAGTTTACTATGGAGGTTCGTTGTAGCAAAGGAACATATATCAGAACCTTATGCAATGATATAGGACTTCGTCTTGGCTGTGGCGGCTGTATGGCTCATCTTACAAGAACTGCAGTTGGAAGTTTCCACCTTGATAGTGCGATAACCCTTTCCAAGCTAGAAGAACTACGCGACAATGACAGATTGGAAGAAGTTATTGTTCCGGTAGAATATTTCTTCAAAGATCTTGACAGTGTACATATATGCACATTAAGTCGCAAATTAATAGAAAACGGTAACCCGTTTTCTATTAAGGACATAGCTGATGCAGAGCCTTTTATGGCTCAGGATGCTCAAAAAAAAGAAAGTTTGTATGCAGATGGGACGAAAGTACGTGTATATGACGAAGAAGGATGCTTCTTTGGTATCTATAAATATGATTCGAAACTTAGAAACTTCCGTTCTTATAAGAATTTCTACACGACATAAATTTGATGAGTGCGCCTTTGGGCAAATATAGGAAAAATGCGCTCGTTATATTAGGATTAAAGAACTGTCATGAAAATAACTTGGATAGATTCAGACAGGCAAGGTACTAAAATTATTTTGTGATAGTTCCTAATGGTAAGAGGACTAAAATGGATATTATAAAGGATACAACAAATTTTCATATAGAAGGACCTACAGCTGTTGCTATAGGTAAGTTTGATGGAATTCATAAAGGGCACAGAAAGCTTATTTCCGATCTAATGGAAGAAAAGAACAATAACAGAAAAGTCGTAATTTTTACCTTTGATCCTTCTCCTGCCACCTTTTTTTCAGGGAGTATAGTGCCGGGGCTTTCTACAAGAGAGGAAAAAAGAAACTGGTTTTTGGAAAATGGTATTGATGTTCTGATTGAGTTTCCAATGAATGCGCAAACGGCTGCGACCTCTCCGGAAGAATTCATAGAGCGTTTTCTTGTTGAACAAATGGGCGCCAAATACGTTGCCGCCGGAACAGACGTATCCTTTGGTAAAAATGGAAGAGGAGATTTTAAGCTTCTGTCAGACATGGGGCATAAACTTGGATTTGAGACACATTTTATTGATAAGGTATCAATAGATGGAAGAGAGGTCAGTTCAAGCTATATAAGAGAAGAAGTTTCAAATGGCCATATGGAAAGCGTATCAAAGCTCCTTGGAGCACCATATACTATCCATGGAGTTGTAAGCCATGGCAGAGCCTTGGGACGTACAATAGGAATACCTACAGTTAATGTAATACCTCCTTGTGAGAAGCTACTTCCGCCAAATGGAGTGTATTATTCAATAGTTCGTGTGGGAGAGAAGACCCTGCGAGGGATGACCAATATTGGAATCAAGCCAACAGTAACAAACGATAACAAAATTGTTGCCGAAACTTATTTGTATGATTTTTCGGGCGATTTGTATGGCAAGAATATATCGGTTTCTTTTCTCTCTTTCAGGCGAAGCGAGATGAAGTTTGGAAGTATAGAAGAGCTCAAGGCAAAGATGAGTGAAGATGTTGAAAACGGAAGAATATACCATCACAGTATTGAGGCATCCAAATATAACTGGAATGAATGATATATGCTATGAATGATACAATGATACATGCTATGAATGATACATGATATGAATGATATAGGCTATGAATGATACATACTGTGAATGAGTTAAGCATATGCTGGGTTGGTGTGTTATCAAAATGTACTTTACAATTTGCGTTATATATGGTATGTTTAATTAGCTGTCCTGTGTTTTTGGGACGCATAATAGAAATGACCTTTACCTGGTTTATGGATCTCCGACCCGGACCCGGTAACAGGCGACTTGTATAAAGGAGAAAGAAATGATTTCAAAGGAAAAGAAAACAGAAATTATCAACAAGTATGCTGTAAAGCCTGGTGACACAGGATCACCGGAAGTACAGGTGGCAGTTCTCACAGAGAGAATCGCTGAGCTCAATGCTCACCTTGACAAGAACCCTAAGGATCACCACTCAAGACGTGGTCTTCTTAAGATGGTTGGTCAGAGACGTAACCTCCTTGGATATCTTAAGGCAAAGGATATTGAGAGATATCGTAAGCTGATCCAGGAACTTGGTCTTAGAAAGTAATTCTGTTATCAAAGGCGGGGAAACTGTATCTTTCAGTTGTTCCCGCTTTTTGCTTATATAGGTATAAAGGAAAACTGCACACGCGCCTCTGAAAAACGAGGATAGCGGATGAGCAGCACAAAAAGGAGACGAAATGGTAAAAACTTACACAATGGATCTTGCCGGACGCACACTTAAGGTTGAGATAGGCAAGGTTGGAAAACAGGCAAACGGATGCGCTTTTGTTCAGTATGGAGACACAACACTTCTTTGCACAGCCACAGAAGCTAAGGCACCTAGAGATGGTGTTGACTTCTTCCCGCTTAACATTGAGTTTAGCGAGAAGTTCTATTCTATTGGTAAATTCCCGGGCGGATTTAACAAAAGAGAGGCTAAGCCATCAGAAAATGCAATTCTTACAGATCGTATGATAGATCGTCCTATGAGACCTCTTTTCCCTAAGGATATGAGAAATGATGTTACAGTTGAGAATATGGTTATGGCAGTAGACCCTGCATGCAGACCTGAACTGGTTGCCATGATTGGTTCATCTATTGCAGTAGCTATTTCTGATATACCGTGGGATGGTCCATGTGCTGCTACTCAGATAGGACTTGTAGACGGCCAGATGATTATAAATCCGTCGCAGGAGCAGTGGGACAATGGAGATATGAAGCTTACTGTTGCTTCTACAGCGCAGAAGGTTATCATGATTGAAGCCGGCGCCAAGGAAATTCCTGAGCAGGATATGATTAAATATATCTATGAAGCAGATGCTATTAACAAGCAGGTTGTAAATTTTATCAATTCTATCGTTGCAGAAATCGGTAAGGAGAAGCAGCCATATGTATCCGCAGCTGTTCCGCAGGAAATCTTTGATGCAATAAAGACAATTGTATCTCCGGAAGAAATGGAGAGTCTTGTATTTACCGATGATAAGATGGTAAGAGACAAGAACATGGATGATGTTACAAATAAGATTCTTGAAGATCCTCGTTTTGCAGAAAACGAAGAATGGGCTGCATTTGTAGGTGATGCTGTATATCAGTATGAGAAGAAGACAGTTCGTAAGATGATTCTCAAGGATCATAAGAGACCTGATGGACGTGAGATTACTCAGATCAGACCTCTTTCTGCAGAAATTGACCTTATTCCTAGAGTACATGGTTCTGCTATGTTCACTCGTGGACAGACACAGATTTGTGATGTTGTAACACTTGCGCCACTTTCTGAAGCACAGAAGGTTGAGGGTCTTGACCCTAATATTACAGAAAAGAGATATATTCACCAGTACAATTTCCCTGCTTATTCAGTAGGCGAAACAAAGGTTTCAAGAGGACCCGGACGTCGTGAGATCGGACACGGTGCTCTTGCCGAGCGTGCGCTTCTTGCTGTACTTCCTTCAGTTGAGGAATTCCCTTATGCAATTCGCGCCGTATCGGAGACATTTGAATCTAATGGTTCAACATCAATGGCTTCAACATGTGCAAGCTGTATGGCACTTATGGCTGCAGGTGTACCTATTAAGTCCCCTGTTGCAGGTATCAGCTGTGGTCTCGTTACAGGAGACACAGATGATGACTTTGTACTTCTTACAGATATTCAGGGACTCGAAGATTTCTTCGGTGATATGGACTTTAAGGTAACAGGTACACACAAAGGAATCACAGCTATCCAGATGGATATTAAGATTCACGGTCTTACACGTGCTATTGTTGAGGGCGCTATCGGAAGATGTAAGGATGCTCGTGAATTTATTATGAATGGGGTTATGCATGATGCTATAGCTGAGCCTCGCAAGGAAGTATCTAAGTATGCTCCTAAGATCGTATCTATGGAAGTTCCGGTAGACAAGATCGGTGATGTGGTTGGCCAGCGTGGTAAGACAATCAATGAGATCATTGCACGTACAGGTGTTAAGATTGACATAACAGATGATGGCAAAGTTTCAATCTGCGGAGAGGATAAGGACAAGATTGAACAGGCCAAAGAAATGATCAAGATAATCATCACAGATTTCGAAAAAGGTCAGATCTTTAAAGGCAAGGTCGTTAGTATCAAAGAGTTTGGTGCATTCATCGAATTCGCTCCGGGTAAGGAAGGAATGGTTCACATCTCCAAGATTTCAAGAGAGAGAGTAGAGCATGTAGAAGATATTCTTACTCTTGGCGATGAAGTAACAGTTGTATGTCTTGGTAAGGATCGTATGGGAAGAATTAGCTTCTCGATGAAGGATGTAGCTCAGAACTGAACTAAAAATAAGAGATTGCCTTATATGCTTTTAGCATAGAAGACAGTCTCTTTATGTTGTAAAAATTGGCCGGTGTGTTCAAAATCATACCGGCCTTTCTGTGAGTTTTAATTGCTTTTATTAAGATGATACCTCCTAAGAGGTGTCATGGAGGTTAAATTGATACACATAATGAATGGATTTATGTGCTGCAGTAAGATTGCTGATACATATTAGTTTTTTATCTCTAATTTATTGTCACATAAGATTGCTATTTAAAAGGAGATAAAAAATGTCAGATAAGAAAACAGCAGCAGAAATTGCAAAGAGAAGAACCTTTGCTATCATATCACACCCTGATGCAGGAAAAACAACACTAACAGAGAAATTCCTGTTATATGGAGGTGTTATCAATCAGGCGGGGTCAGTAAAAGGAAAGGCAACAGCTAAACATGCAGTTTCTGACTGGATGGAAATAGAAAAACAAAGAGGTATTTCAGTTACTTCATCAGCACTTCAATTTAATTTTGAAGATCATTGTATCAACATCCTTGATACTCCCGGACACCAGGATTTCTCGGAGGATACATATCGTACGCTTATGGCTGCGGATTCTGCTGTCATGGTAATAGATGCAAGTAAGGGTGTTGAGGCGCAGACACGTAAACTCTTTAAAGTTTGTAGAATGCGTCATATACCTATTTTTACCTTTATCAATAAGCTTGACCGTGATGCGAAAGATACATTTGATCTAATGCAGGACATAGAAGATAATCTTGGAATAGAAACATGTCCTGTTAACTGGCCGATAGGTTCAGGCAAAAATTTTAAAGGTATCTACGAAAGAAAAGAAAATAGAATAGTAACTTTCTCGGATACAGAAAAAGGAACCAAAGAAGGTAAAGAGAATTTCATAGATTTTGATGACGAGAAAGCTGTTGCATTACAAATCGGCGACGATGCATATGATAAACTACAAGAAGAGATGGAACTACTTGATGGTGCAGGTGCAACGTTTGATCTTGAGCAGGTTCGTGCAGGAGAGTTAACGCCGGTGTTCTTTGGCTCGGCGCTTCAAAATTTCGGTGTTGAGATTTTCCTTCATAATTTCCTGCAAATGGCTACACTTCCAACAGGACGAGTATCTTTTGATGAAGTAATTGATCCAGTCGAACATGATTTTTCGGCTTTCGTATTCAAAATTCAGGCCAATATGGATGCAAGACATCGTGATCGTATAGCCTTTATGAGAATATGTTCAGGAAGATATGATGCAGACAAAGAGATTAAGCATGTACAGACGGGAAGAACCTTTAGACTATCTCAGCCTCAGCAGCTTATGGCTGATGAGAGGAAGATTCTAACACATGCGTATGCAGGGGATATAATAGGAGTATTTGATCCGGGCATCTTCTCTATCGGCGATACGGTATGCATGCCCAAAGACAATGTGAAGTATGAAGGAATTCCTACATTTGCACCTGAGCATTTTGCAAGAGTTCGCCAGGTTGATACAATGAAGCGTAAGCAGTTCGCAAAGGGAATTCAGCAGATAGCACAGGAAGGTGCCATACAGATATTCCAGGAATTTAATACAGGACTTGAGGAGATAATAGTAGGTGTTGTCGGAATACTTCAATTTGATGTACTTAAATTCCGTCTCAAGAACGAGTATAATGTTGATATCATTCTTGAAAATCTCCCATATGAATATATCAGATGGGTAGATTCCGATACTGATATGTCTTCTCTTGTTGGAACATCAGATATGAAGAAGATTAAGGATATGAACGATCGACCGCTTCTTTTGTTCATAAACGAATGGAGCGTTGATATGACGGTTAAACGTAATGAAGGACTTGTACTCTCAGAATTCCGCAAAAACTAATCTAAAAAAAATATTGTCGCATAAGCTAAAGAATATTCCGCCTCTATTTGCTTTTATTATTTTGACTTGTGTTCTTGCAAGCGCATGTGGAATTGAAGATGTTGAGAATTTTGCAGACGAAGTTGGAAAAGGAGCTCAGATAGTCAGAGAAGAAGTTAAAGATATTGTCGATGATGTTACCGATACTTCTTCATCTGACAAGGCGGATTCTTATGATTCCGATAGTGATGGACAAAGCATTATCGAAAGCGCATCATCCGATAAATATCCTACTAAGGAGATGAAGGATGACCTTGATGAAATAGGACTTTCCGATGATACTATATCCGTAATCAGAGATAATCAGGAATCCTATTACTATTACAGTAAGCTTGGCGATGACGAACAGAATCTTTATGCTCAGATATATTATATTTTGTATAGTCACGGTGAGTATATTTATATTACCTCTACCGATATGGATGAAGTCGAAAAGGTTCAGCAATGTGTTCTTAATGATCATCCTGAAATATTCTATGTAGATGGATATACTATGAAGAGATATATGGACCCTGAAAGTGATGATATTAAGGCTCTTACCTACGGGGGAAAATATACACTTACTCAGAATGAAATTACTCAAAGGCAAATAGATTTGGATAAAGCTGCAGATAGCATAATTGCAAATGCTCCGGATACAACCGATGAGTACGCTAAAGTAAAATATTTCTACGATTATATAGTGCTCAATACTGAATATGTTGTTGGTTCTGAGGATAATCAGAACATATGTTCTGTGCTTCTAAACAAAAGCAGCGTCTGTCAAGGATATGCCAAGACACTACAATATCTTCTCCAAAAAGTCGGGATTACCTGTGAGATGGTATCCGGAACAGTTAATAATGATGGTACGATATCCTCGCATGCATGGAATCTGGTCAAAGTTAACGGGAACTGGTATTATGTAGATCCTACATGGGGTGATTCATCTTTTACGGGATCTGTTCCCGGCAATACAGAAGTGGTTAATTATGCATATTTATGCGTAACAACTGCAGATCTTAATGTTACGCATACCAGCAAGGAGGTTGTTAGCCTTCCTGAATGCATCTCTACAACGGATAATTATTTTGTCAGAGAGAATGCGCTTTTTTCTGGACTAGAATATGACAAACTTAGTAGTCTTTTTGATGAAGCTATTGCCAAGGGACAAAGCTATGTTACATTTAAGTGTACAAGCAAAGATGTATATAATGAGATGAAAGCATACCTGTTTAGTGATGATGGCGGTAAGGTTTTTGAGTATCTTCCTTCGGATGCAACAAGCGCTGCCTATATGAGCCAGGACACGACTTTGACCTTTATCATATGGCTCTGATATGCTACAGGCTCCTTCTTTGCAAAATGTATAAAAACAGTTATAATCATTATAAATTATTCTTTTAGAAAGGGAGATTGTTATGGAAAACACAAATGATAACAGCTCTTTTAATTTGAGAGAGAATTCAGACATCGGAAGCGTAAAAATTGCAAATGACGTTATAGGTATGATTGCAGCACTGGCTGCAATGGAAATAGATGGAGTTTCCGGTATGCCGGGCAATATAACATCTGATGCACTTCAGAAGGGCGGATACCGCAAGCTTTCAAAAGGAGTCAGAGTGCAGCTGAGTGGTAGGAATGTTGCTGTAGACCTGGCTCTTCTTATGGGATATGGTTTTAATATTCCTGCTACCAGCCAAAAAGTTCAGACGCGTGTCAAGAGCACGGTTGAGAATATGACAGGTTTAAGCGTTACAGATGTTAACGTGCACATTTCCGGAATAACAGTAGCGGAATCGTAATTTTTTGTATTTTGAACATTGAAAAGGAAATAGTTTATGAAAAGAAGTGAAGAAAGAGAGCAGGTATTCAAGCTCCTGTTTCGCGTAGAATTTAATCCAATCGAGGAAATGGAAGAGCAGGAACAACTTTTTTCCGATGATCTCCCCGAGTCAGAGGATTTGTTTATGAATTCTGATCAAAAGAGATTGTCGGAAAAGGATGCCGATAGAATAAGACTCAGATATGAGAAGATTGCAGAAAAACTTCCTGAGATTGATAAAATGATCAATGAGAAGACCTTGGGCTGGGATACGGATCGTATGGCCAAGGTAGAACTTACTATTATTCGTTTGGCAGTTTTTGAGATTAAGTTCGATGATGACATACCAACAGGCGTAGCTATTAACGAGGCAGTTGAACTTGCTAAGAAATTTGGACAGGATGGCTCTGCCTCATTCGTAAACGGAGTATTGGCAAAGTTTGCTTAACAATGTATATACAGTAGCACAGGTAAATTCATATATAAAAGACATGTTCAACCAGGACTTTCTTTTAAGAAAGCTTACTGTTAAGGGCGAAGTCAGCAATTGCAAGTATCATTCTTCAGGTCATATCTATTTCACTTTAAAAGACTTTTCAGGAACTCTTAACTGCGTAATGTTTAGAGGCAACAGATCAGGTCTTAAGTTTGTAATGACTGAAGGCATGCAGGTTCAGGTAACAGGAAGTTGTGATGTGTACCTAAAGGGCGGAAGCTATCAACTGTATGCGACTCAAATAGAACCTGACGGAATAGGGCAGCTCTATGAGAAATATGAGCAGCTGAAGAATAAATTGGAAGAACTTGGGATGTTCTCATCCGAGTACAAGCAGGAAATTCCTAAATATATACATACACTTGGAGTTGTGACTGCTCCCAAGGGAGCTGCAGTGCATGATATTATCAGCATCACAAAAAGGCGCAACCCCTACGTGCAGATAATTCTCTACCCTGCGATCGTGCAGGGTGCTGATGCTCCTGCCAGTATAGTCAAAGGACTGCAACTGCTCACGGATACTAACGTTGATGTGATTATAGTTGGACGTGGCGGAGGCTCAATCGAAGATCTGTGGGCATTTAACGACGAGTCTGTTGCGCAGGCTATTTTTGATTGCCCAATTCCCATCATATCAGCAGTTGGACATGAAACAGATACAACTATTGCGGATTATGTAGCTGACCTTCGCGCGCCTACACCTTCTGCAGCTGCAGAACTTGCAGTATTTGAATATCAAAGGTTTGCAAGTGATATTGAAGATTATAGAAATATCCTATATGGGCAGCTTGACTTTACGATTAATTCATATAGGCATAGCTTGAACTCAAAAAAGGAGACTATTAAAGCGTATTCGCCTTGGGCAGGGATCAGAGAACGTAGGATGAGACATGCAGAATATGAAGATACTCTTAGCCTTCTATGGAAACAAGAGCTTATGAATTGTCGGAATAAACTTGATGTCAAAATAGAACAGATGAAAGGTTTGTCACCACTTGATAAGCTTAGAAGCGGCTTCTCCTATGTTGAAGATGAAAATGGCAAGAATATACGAAGTATAAATCAGATAACTAAAGGAGAAGATATACTAGTAAAAGTTGTAGATGGAACTATCCGTGCTAAAACGATTGCGACGGATAAAAGCAGTTATGAATGATTAAATCCCGAATGAATATGGATACATATTGAATACGAAAATATATTGAATATGAAAATATTGAATATGAAAATATTGAATATGAAAATGTATTGAATATGAAAGCATAATGAATATGAAAACATAGTGAATTTGAAAACATGTGAAAACATATGAAAGTATATAAGTATTCATATACAACTGTTTAACACTAAAGTTATAACAATTGCAAAGTGAGGTTTAGAATGCCTGCATCAAAAAAAACAAAAACGAGCAGCAAAAATCTTAAAGAATCAGAAGAACTCAGCCTTAAAAACAACCAGGAAGATTTAGAAGGCGTAAGCATTGAAGAAGCATTTAAAAGAATTGATAATGTGATTAGCACGATGCAGCAAAGTGATATTACACTGGAAGATTCTTTTTGCAAATACAAAGAAGGAATGGAGCTTCTAAGACATGCCGGAGCGCTGATAGACAAAGTTGAAAAACAGGCACAAAAACTGTCTGATAATGGCGAACTGGAAGATTTCGAGGATGAATAATTTGGGATATCTAAACCAAGATATTAACAATCAAAAAATGGAGGATAATATGTCAGATCCCGATGAAAGTTTTGAAAATAAGCGTCAGGAGAGAATTGAGGCAGCTGAGCATATCATAACAAGTTATCTGCCAAGAGAAGAAGGTCGTCAGAAGACTGTCATTGAGGCTATGAATTATAGCGTTTTAGCCGGTGGCAAGAGACTTAGGCCGGTTCTTATGAAAGAAGCCTATCAGATGTTCGGCGGACGAAATGAGATGATAATCGGCCCATTCATGGCTGCTATAGAAATGATACATACATATTCGCTGGTGCATGATGATCTTCCGGCGCTTGATAATGATGAATTTAGAAGAGGGAAAAAGACTACTCATGCCCTTTATGGTGCCGGAATGGCAACTATCGCAGGTGACGGACTTCTTAATTTTGCATTTGAAACAGCTCTTAGCGCTGCAAAAGAATGCGATGATCTGCCTGAATACGATGGAAGTGTTTCAAGCCGCATACTTGCAGCACTTACTATCCTTGCGGAAAAAGCCGGGATATACGGAATGATAGGTGGTCAGTGCGCTGATATAGAAGCTGAGCACAGATCGGATTTATCAGCTGATGACCTTCTATATATACATGAGAATAAAACAGGAGCTTTGATTGAAGGCGCTCTTATGATTGGAGCAGTTCTTGCAGGAGCAAGTGCAAACGATGTTCATAAAATGGAACAAATAGGTCAAAGCGTTGGAGTAGCATTTCAGATACAAGATGATATACTCGATGTTGTAGGTAACCAGGACAAGCTTGGTAAGCCTATCGGCTCTGATGAGAAGAACGAAAAGACAACCTATGTTACATTTTACGGACTTGAAAAATCAAAAGAGGAAGTTGAAAGGCTCTCTGATGAAGCACTTAGTCTTTTGAGAGAACTTGAAAGTAGTGAAGGTCATGAAGATCTTTTTCTTGAAAATCTTATTACATGGCTTATTCACAGAGATAATTGATTGTAATTGCGTGAAAGAAAATGGATAAAATTATACTTGATAAAATAAATAAGACAGGTGATGTTAAGAAGATTCCGGAAAGTGAACTGGCTATGCTTTCGCAGGAAATTCGAGAATTTCTTGTTGAAAAACTTAGTGTAACAGGCGGACATCTTGCATCTAACCTAGGAACCGTGGAGCTTACTATTGCGCTTCACAGAAGCCTTGATTTGCCAACTGACAAAATCGTATGGGATGTCGGACACCAATGCTATACTCATAAGATACTTACCGGAAGGAAGAACTGTTTTGACAATCTAAGGAAGTTTGGAGGTATCAGTGGCTTCCCTAAGAAATCCGAATCAGATACTGATTGCTTTGATACCGGTCACAGTTCGAACTCTATTTCTGCAGGTCTTGGTATGGTTAAGGCTAGAGACCTAAGAGGAGAGGATTATACAGTCGTTTCCGTTATCGGTGATGGAGCTCTTACAGGTGGTATGGCTTATGAAGCATTGAATAATGCGGCTAAGCTGGAAACTAACTTTATAATAATTCTTAATGATAACAATATGTCGATATCCGAGAGTATCGGCGGAATGTCCAAATATCTGGGACATATACGTACCGCAGAAGGTTACCTTAATTTGAAGGCAGATGTGTATAAGCAGCTCTCCGGCCAGACGCGTGTTATCGAGAAAATCCGCCACGTCAAGAATAACTTTAAGCAGTTTTTCGTGCCGGGGATGCTCTTTGAGAATCTCGGCATTACTTATCTTGGGCCTATTGACGGTCACAATGAAGCACTGCTTGAGCACGAGATACAGGAAGCCAAAAAGGTCAAGAAGGCAGTTATATTACATGTCATTACCAAAAAAGGCAAGGGGTATGAACCTGCAGAGAATCACCCATCAAGATTCCATGGAGCAGAGCCCTTTAATATTGAAAATGGTATACCTGCTCATCACAGAAAAGTTGCTGCCTATCAGGATATCTTCTCAACTGTTATGTCCAAACTAGGAGAGAGAGATAAAAGAGTTTGCGCTATTACTGCGGCTATGGCAGATGGAACGGGACTAAAAAGATTCAGGAACAAGTTCCCTGACAGATTCTTTGATGTAGGTATATCTGAAGAACATGCCGTGACATTTGCTGCCGGGCTTGCAGAAGGCGGTATGAGACCTGTGTTTGCGGTTTATTCGACATTCCTGCAACGGGCTTATGACCAGATAATAGAAGATGTATGTCTACAGAATCTTCCGGTTGTTCTGGCTATTGACAGAGCAGGGCTTGTAGGATCTGATGGAGAAACCCATCAGGGAATATTTGATTTGTCATATCTTTCAAGCATGCCCAATATGCACATATTGGCTCCCAAGAACAAATGGGAACTTTCGGATATGCTTAAGTTTGCTGTTAACTTCGACGGACCTATTGCTATAAGATATCCAAGAGGAGAGGCATATGCAGGACTTGTAGATTGGAGAGCCCCCATAGTTATGGGAAAGGCTGAACCTATCTTTGAAGAAGGCGGGGTTCTGCTTCTTGCTGTTGGAAGCATGGTAAAAACAGGAGTTATGGTTCGTGAGATTCTAAACAGCCAAGGAATAAATTGTTCACTTACAAATGCTCGTTTTGTAAAACCTATAGATGAAGAGTATATCATGTCGGTTGCAGATAAGCATTCTCTTATTGTAACCATGGAAGAAAATGTTCTGTCCGGGGGATTTGGAGAAAAGGTAAGAAGCCTTCTTGGTAGCAAGGGTATAGAAACAAAAATTATGAATATTGCTATCCCGGATCAGTTTGTAACACATGGTAGTCCTGAAACACTTATGGCTATGCTTGGCATTGATGAAAAATCCATTGCAAAAAAGATTAAGGCAGAGCTATCTGCTATGAAGGAGAACAAATAATGCCAAGGATCAGACTGGATGTACTTTTAGTTGAAAGAGGTCTTGCAACTTCAAGAGAAAAGGCCAAGACACTGATCATGGCTGGCGATGTATTTGTTAATGGTCAGAGAGAAGATAAGCCCGGAACAACTTTTCAGGAAGATAAGATCAAAAATCTGGAAGTAAGAGGTGCTGCAATTCCCTTTGTCAGCCGCGGTGGTCTTAAGCTTGACAAGGCAGTCAGAACATTTAATCTGGATTTTACAGGATTTGTATGTATGGATATAGGAGCTTCTACGGGTGGGTTTACCGATTGCATGCTTCAAAACGGAGCATCAAAGGTCTATTCTGTAGACGTAGGTCACGGACAACTTGATTGGAAACTAAGAAATGATGATCGAGTTGTATGTATGGAAAAGACTAATTTCAGATATCTGACAAGAGATAGAATAGATGATGATATAGACTTTGCATCATGCGATGTATCATTTATCTCACTTACGAGAATACTCATTCCTGCCAGAAAACTATTAAAAGACGGAGCACAAATGGTGGTTCTTATCAAGCCTCAGTTTGAAGCCGGACGCGATAAAGTCGGCAAAAAAGGAGTAGTACGCGATAAGAAGGTTCATGAAGAAGTAATAGGAAGGATAGTCGATTTTGCCGATATGGCAGGCTTTGGAATTCTGAATATTGACTATTCACCGATAAGAGGACCTGAGGGGAATATAGAATATCTTCTTCACTTGCAAAAAGATGCAACAAGAAACAATGAAGTTTCTGAATATGATGAAGCAACTGCTCTAAAGAAATTCGGTCAAATAGAAGATTCTAAAAGCGGTATATCAAATAAAACCGATAATATAACACTAATACATAATGCCGTAGAGGCAGCACACGGGGAGCTTGAGGGCTGATGGATCATTTTTTGATTTTTACAAATAAAAGTAAGGACAAGAATCTTGAATATACTCATAAAGTAACTGATTTTCTTGAATCTCATGGTAAAAAGTGCTATATAGCACATTTTGAAGAACCGGGTAATAAAACATTAAGACCTGACGCAGTAATGTTTCATACAGAGGTGCCCAAAGATACACAGTGCTGCATTGTCCTGGGCGGCGATGGAACAATGCTTCAGGCGGCCGTTAACGTTCGTGATATGGATATACCACTTCTTGGAATTAACCTAGGTACCATGGGATATCTTACGGAGATCAATACAGACAGCATTAATGAAGCACTTCAAAGACTACTCAGAGATGAATATGTAATTGAAGAAAGAATGCTCCTTAGCGGAACCAAGATTACGGGTGAAAAAAAGGAATTTACCGCCCTTAATGATATTGTAATCGCCAGAAAAGCTGCTGTTCAGGTTATAAAGCTTGTAGTATATGTTGATGACAGGCAGCTTACAACATATCTTGCGGATGGAGTTATTATCTCTACTCCGACAGGTTCTACAGGTTACAATATGTCCGCGGGAGGACCGCTCATTGCACCGCAGTCCAATACGCTTGTCATAACACCAATCTGTCCTCATTCGCTGACGAACAGGAGTATTGTCCTGCCGGCAACACATAAGATCACGATTGAACTGGGAGCCGGCAAAGCTGATCGCATACAGGAGGCTGAAGCCAGTATTGACGGTCACTTTGGAGCCTCAATTACTACAGGGGACAGGATAGAAATCCAAAAGGCAGACAAGACATCAAAGATACTTAGAATGAATCAGGTAAGTTTTGTGGAACTTCTGCATCAGAAACTTTTATAGAATAAGTAAGGGGTGGCCATGAAAAAAAACAGGCACAGTAAGATAATAGAACTAATCGAGAATAACGAAGTTGAGACACAGGAACAGCTTGCAGATCTTTTGAAAAAAGACGGATATGATGTAACACAGGCTACTGTATCAAGAGACATAAGGCAGCTGCGTCTAACAAAAGTTCAGACAGCAGACGGACGCCAAAAGTATCGTGTTATGGATCATGACTACGAAGAATTGCAGGACAAATATATTAAAGTTCTTCAAAATGGTTATACATCCATGGACAAGGCCGGCAATATCCTGGTGCTTCGGACAGTATCAGGGATGGCAATGGCCGTTGCTGCAGCCTTGGATGCACTGCACATTACGCAAATAGTAGGTTGTATTGCAGGAGATGATACTATTTTTGCCGCCATACGATCAGAAGAGGATGTAGAGGAAGTTATGGACAGAATCAGAGAAATGCTCTGAGAATCTATTAACTAATAAATAGAAAGTTTTGGGGGAGTAAATGTTATATTCATTACATGTCAAAAATCTTGCACTTATCAAAGAGCAGGAAATTGAATTCGGAGAAGGACTCAATGTCCTTACAGGAGAAACAGGAGCCGGTAAATCTATTCTGATAGGATCTGTCAATCTGGCGCTGGGGAGTAAGGCAGATAAAGACCTTATAAGAACAGGTGAAGAGTATGCTCTTGTTGAACTGACTTTCTTTGTAGATGATGAAAAAACCAAGAAGAAAATCAAAGATATGGGGCTTTCGATTGAAGATGACGGAACCGTTATACTGAGCCGGAAGATAATGGACGGACGCAGTATATGTAAGATTGGAGGAGAGAACGTAACAGTTCGTCAGCTAAGGGATCTGGGAGAAATTCTAATCAACATTCATGGGCAGAATGATAATCAGGCTCTATTACAAAAGAAAAAGCATCAAAGCATACTTGACAGTTATGCGGGTGAAATCCTTCAAAAAGATAAGGACAAATTAAAAGAAATATGGCTTTTACATGAGGATATCAAAAGAAAACTTGAAGATACCGACATGGATGAAGCCACAAGAAAACGTGAACAGGATCTTGCGTCTTTTGAACTTGAAGAAATTGAAAATGCAGGACTTAAAGAAGGCGAAGACGAAGAACTTGAATCAAGATATAAACGCATGTCTAATTCAAGGCGAATAACAGAAGCTGCAGGAGAGGCAAGAGAGATATTGTTTGGAGAAGAAGAAAATGCTTCTGATGCTATATCTATTGCGCTTCAAAGACTTACTGCAGTAAGTGCATATGATGATAATGTTAAGGAAGTTACTGATCAGCTTTCAGATATAGATAATCTAATGACTGACCTTAGTCACAGCCTTTCCGCTTATATATCCGATCTTGAGTTTGATGATGAAGATTATAAAGCCACAGAAGACCGACTCAATCTCATCAATCATTTGAAAGATAAATATGGAAAAAGTATAGAAGATATACTTGAGTATGCAGACCAAAAGCAAAAGCAGCTTGATATCCTCTCTAATCTCGAAGAAGAAAGAACTAAGCTTAAAAAGGAGCTTGATCAGACATATTTAGAAGCTAAAAATATATGTGCCAAAATTTCCGAAATCAGGAAAAAGAAAGCTAAGACTCTGGCACAGCAGATGAAGCAGGCGCTTATAGACCTAAATTTTCTGGATGTCCAGTTCAGGATAGATGTTAGACCTATAGAGGATCATATTACTTATTCGGGTTATGATGAAGTTGAATTTATGATATCAACAAATCCTGGCGAAGAATTAAGACCACTTTCAGAAATAGCAAGTGGTGGAGAACTTTCGAGGATAATGTTGGCACTAAAAACTGTCTTTGCAGATCAGGATGATATTGCATCACTTATCTTTGATGAGATTGATACAGGAATAAGCGGCGTTACTGCATGGAAGGTTTCAGAAAAACTCGGACAGCTAGCATCTGGTCACCAGATTATATGCATAACTCATCTGGCTCAGATTGCAGCAATGTATGATCAGCATTTCCTTATAAAAAAAGGTCTTGCAGACAGCCGCACCATTACTAATATCATAAAGCTGTCAGAGGATGAAAGCATAGATGAACTGGGTCGTATGCTTGGCGCCGGAGAGATTACAGATGCCGTAAGACAAAATGCAAGAGAGATGAGAACTAAAGCGCTAAAGACCAAGAAATAACTGTTTTAAAAATTTAAAATCAAAGGCCAAGGCATATACAAAAATTTACTTTAAAGGCGACTTTGTGAAAGGACACACATGACACTTAACACAGATGATCTTATCAACAGTATTATTGAAAGCCTTAATCGCATAGATAATGTCAAGCTTTCTGATATTCCAAACATGGATTTGTACATGGATCAGCTTACAACCTTTATGGATGAGAAGCTTTATAAGACTACAAGATATCCCGGTGAAGATAAGATCCTTACTAAGACAATGATTAATAATTATGCCAAGAATGATCTCCTGCCTCCGCCGATCAGAAAGAAGTACTCCAAAGATCATCTCATACTTTTGATTTTCATATATTATTTCAAAACAGTGTTGTCGATAAGTGATGTTCAGACACTTCTTGAGCCATTAAAAGAAAGATTTCATGTAAGCGATACAGATGGACTGACCCTTTCAGAAATATATCAGACTATATTCGATATTGAAGAAAAAGAGGTTGAACCATTAAAAGAAGATATCCTAAAAAAAGCTGATATCGCCAAAGATCTGTTTAAAGATTCAGATGATCAAAAAGCAGATCAAATGAAACTGTTCGCATTCTTAAGCCTTCTTGCCTACGATGTATATGTCAAAAAACTCATAATAGAAAAAGTCATAGACGGTATTGATGAAAAATCCGGAAAGACCAAAACCAAAGAAGAATTAAAAGAAGAAAAGAAAGCTGCAAAGGAAGCAGAGAAATTAAGAAAGGCAGCAGCAAAAGCAGCTGCAAGGAAGTGAAAGGGAGAATAACTACTTGAGTATTTACGATACACTAAATATAGAACAGAAAAAGGCAGTACTGCAGACAGAAGGACCTGTACTAATACTGGCAGGCGCCGGCTCAGGCAAGACAAGAGTATTAACACACAGAGTAGCATATCTTATAGATGAATGCGGAGTTAATCCGTGGAATATCATGGCTATAACGTTCACCAATAAGGCAGCAGGTGAAATGCGTGAGCGAGTAGATAAGATAGTCGGCTTTGGGTCAGAAAGCATATGGGTTACAACATTCCACTCAACCTGCGTAAGGATTCTGCGAAGATATGCAGACAGAATCGGTTATACCAATAACTTTACCATCTATGATAGCGATGATTCCAAGTCTGTTCTTAAGAATATAATCAAGCAGTATAATCTTGAAACCAGAGACCTAAAACCAAGACAGATACAGAATACGATATCAAAATGCAAGGACAATCTGGTATCCGCAAATTCATATAGCTTATCATGCGGCAACGATTTTGTAAAACAGAAGATAGCCAAGGCGTATCAGGAGTATCAGATAGCTCTGAAAAAAAACAATGCCATGGATTTCGATGATCTTATCATGAACACTGTAAATCTTTTTCGACAGAACAGTGATGTACTTGAGAATTATCAGGAAAGATTTAAGTATATCATGGTAGATGAGTATCAGGATACCAACAACGCCCAGTTCGAACTTATAAGACTACTTGCCGACAGGTATAAGAATCTATGCGTGGTTGGTGACGATGATCAGTCTATATATCGTTTCAGAGGTGCCAATATCAGGAATATTCTTGATTTTGAAAAGAACTATCCAAGTGCAACAGTAATAAAGCTTGAGCAGAACTATCGTTCCACCCAGAATATCCTTGATGCCGCCAATACAGTCATTAGACATAATAAAAGCCGTAAGGAGAAGGCTCTTTGGACAGATGAAGGAGAAGGCTCTAAGATAAGATTCTGTGAATTTGATCAGGCTCCGGAAGAAGCAAACTTTATTGCCGATGATATTTCAAATAAAAAAAGACAAGGCAAATTATCATATTCCGATACAGCTGTTTTGTATAGAACCAACGCTCAGTCACGACTGATAGAAGAACGCCTTGTAATGTACGGCATTCCATATAACGTGGTTGGTGGAACGAATTTCTATGCAAGAAGAGAAATCAAGGATCTGCTTGCTTACCTAAAAACAATTGATAACGGGAGCGACGAACTCGCCGTTCGACGTATTATCAATATACCAAAGCGCGGGATAGGATCTACTACACTTAATAAAATCGCAGATTATGCAGGAACTCATGATATGAGCTTTTATGATGCGATTGCTCATGCAAAGGAATTTATAACAGGCAAAACGGCTGATAAATTACATGATTTTGACCTTATGATCAAGGCATTTAGAGCCAAGCAGAAGATGATGAGCCTGGAAGAGCTTATACATGACGTTATAGATGTAACTGATTATGAGGAATATCTAAGAAGTCTTGAAGAGAATGATGATAATAGCGAAAGTCAGGATAATGACAGAAAGCAAAATGTTCAGGAGCTTATAAGTAAAGTCATTTCATATGAAGAAAAGGCTGAAGAGCCTACATTATCGGGATTCCTTGAAGATGTAGCTCTGGTTGCGGATATAGATAATGTTGAACAGGGCGATGACAGAGTTCTGCTTATGACTTTGCATAGTGCCAAGGGACTTGAATTTGAACATGTATATCTTGCGGGGCTTGAAGAAGGAACTTTTCCAAGCTATATGACCGTAAATGCTGAAGATTCAGATCCTATGGCGATGGAAGAGGAGAGAAGGCTAGCCTATGTTGGAATAACAAGAGCCAAAAAAGATCTAACTATTTCCTGTGCACACAGGCGTATGATTAGAGGAGAGTTTGAAACACTTGATGTCAGTAGATTTGTAGATGAGATTCCGGAGAAGCTTCTCGACAGATCAGGTTCAAGTGTAATGCCTTCATTTCTTTTTGAAGGTGGGGAAACCATCGAAGATGATGAAGATTATGGTGATGATTATGATAAGCATATGCCAAGCCAAAGAGGAGTAGGCATTCGCAGAACTTTTTCAAATTCAAGCGGATATTCCAGGTCATCTTATTCGAGAGCTGATTATGAAGACCGCTCCTATGGCCATAAAAATTTCAGTTCATCCAGCTCCTATAATAGTGCATCCAATAAGAATTTAAGACTTGGCGGATTTAAGAGTAATGCTAATGACAGATCTACGGAAAAGATAGATCACGTGCCCGGAAGTAGTATTTATGGCCCTGTTGGAAAGCCCAAAGCAAAACCATCAACAAAAAGCATAAGAACACCTGTAGCGAAACCTTTTATTGCAGGAGCTGCTTCCAGCCATAAGAAAGCCGCCAAGGGAAGCATTCAAGGTTTTTCAAAAGGCCTTCAAAAAGCACAGAGTCTTGAATATAAAGAAGGCGACAGAGTAAGTCATGTTAAGTATGGCGAAGGCGTTGTAAAAGCTATAGTAGAGGAACCTCGCGATTATAAGGTTACTGTTGACTTTGACGAGGTAGGTCAGAAAATAATGTTTGCAGCTTTTGCAAAATTAAAAAAGCTGTGAAGCAGTGGATAAATCCTTCTGACTTTGTGGTACAATATAGAAGTAGGTTCTTAGCAAAACTATAAACGTCATTATGAAAGGGGTCGCATATGGATAGACTTGATGAAGTATTGGAACTAAAGAAACTCAATGAACTTCTCGGACGCAAGGAAGTTGAGGAAGACAAGTTTCCAAAGACTATTCTCTGGATTCTTGCAATTATAGGAGTTGTTGCGGCAGTAGCAGCGATAGCCTATTGCGTGTATCGTTATCTGACACCTGTTTATGATGACGATTTCGATGATGATTGGGATGATGATTATGATTTTGATGATGATCTTGATCCTGCCGCTGTGAAGGCAGCAGCAAAGGCTGCTAATGAAGCAAGCAATGTTTGATAACTAGGAAAAATTAATACGACATAAGATTTGCGGGAGCAGTGTGCCCTGTCAGGGCGGCTGCTCTTTTTTTTAGGATGGTGAGTGAATTTAGATATGAAGAAAAGAAAAATAATTGAAGGAACCGTAATAAGACGTGATTTTCCAAACAAGGGAATAGTCGGTAACCTTATTAGAATAGACGAGAATGCAGAAGATAATAATACGGATAAGAATAGTTCTGTTATCAATAACCGCAATAATACTATCTCGGATGAAAAAAAGGATGCAGAAGAAATAGTTCAAAATAGCACTGTGGTAGAAGGAACCTGTATCATAAAGAATACTCTTCCCGGGCAGCGAGTTCGAGGAATCGTAAAAAGAAGTGGCAAAAATCGTCTCGAAGCAAGGCTTTTAGAAGTCGTCCAAGACGCTCCTGACGCTATTGAAAGTCCATGCCCTCATTTTGGTATATGCGGAAGCTGTCATTATCTGACTATGACTTACGAAAAAGAACTTGCGCTAAAAGAAGAACAAGTCAAAAGCCTCCTATCTGATGCCTTTAAGAGACAAGATAAGGAACCGATATGGGATGGAATCAAAAAAAGCCCCATACGTTTTGAATACAGAAATAAAATGGAATTCTCTTTTGGTGATGAAATCAAGGGAGGCCCACTTACGCTTGGCATGCACAAACGAGGAAGTATGCATGACATAGTTACAGTTAGCGACTGCCAAATAATTGACCGGGATTATAGAATAATACTAAAATGTGTTCTTGACTATTTTACGAATGTAGACCCTGCATCCTTCTATCATACAATGCAAAGGGAAGGATATCTTAGACATCTCCTCGTTCGAAAAGGAAGAAAGACAGGTCAGATTCTGGTTGATTTAATAACAACAACCAAGGAGCAACATAATCTTGATCCGTTAAAAGATGCGCTTCTATCTCTTGACCTTGAAGGGGAAATTGTAGGATTTCTTCACACCCATAATGACAGTCTGTCGGATGCAGTCGTTGATGAAGGAACAGATATCATATATGGTCAGAATCATTTCACAGAAGAACTATTGGGACTTGAATTTGATATAACACCTTTTTCTTTTTTTCAGACCAATTCACTTTCTGCTGAAGTGCTATATGATACAGTAAGAGATTATGTAAGAGAAGGCATGAAGAGTCAAGGAAGAGATAAAGCTCATATACTTTATGACCTATATTGTGGAACCGGAACAATATCTCAACTTATGTCGCCTGTTGCTGATAAAGTAATAGGAGTAGAAATAGTAGAGGAAGCGGTTGAGGCAGCTAGAATAAATGCAAAGCGCAATAATGTCAATAATTGCGAATTTATAGCCGGAGATGTTCTCGAAGTTCTTGATGAAATCAAAGAACGTCCTGATTACATAATACTAGACCCACCTCGTGATGGAATTAATCCTAAGGCACTTAAGAAGATAATAGAGTATGGCGTAAAAAATATGGTATATGTCTCTTGTAAGCCGACAAGCCTCCAAAGAGATCTCGTTATGTTACAGGCAGCAGGATATGTGATTGAACGAGCTTGCGCTGTGAATCAGTTTCCGTGCACGACGCACGTTGAGACTGTATGTTTATTGTCCAAACTTCATGAAGCAAAGCATCATATCAATGTAAAGGTAGATATGGACGAGCTTGATCTTACAAGTGCAGAAGCTAAGGCAACATACAAAGAAATCGAGGAATGGGTGCAGGAGCACTATGGATTTCATGTAACGAACCTTAACATAGCGCAGGTGAAGCAGAAGCATGGAATCATAGAAAGAGAGAATTATAATAAGCCAAAATCTGAGGATAGTAGACAACCAGGGACGACTCCGGAAAAGGAGAAGGCTATTACAGAAGCATTTAAGTATTTTAAGATGATTTGATGGGAAAGAGGCATTCTATTATAGAGTGTCTCTTATTTTTTTGCGGCATAATATTTATGGATGTATGAAAACTTTTCTAATAATCTTCATCAAATCTTTATTTTTTCTTCGTATTCTTTTTTCAGGTTGAAAAACACCTGTGATAACAAAAACCAAATATATATATTGAAAAAGAAGAGGAAAATACAATGGAAATGATGCTTAAAACTAACGAACTTTGTAAGACATTTAAAGATCAGAAGGCGGTAAATAAAGTATCGCTGAATATACCAAAGGGTTGTGTATATGGTCTCCTTGGACCAAACGGAGCAGGAAAGTCGACAACACTAAAGATGATAACCGGAATCATGAAGCCTACAGATGGTGAGATAATCTATGACGGAAAGCCATGGAGCAGAGCAATTCTTGAAGAGATTGGAGCACTCATCGAAAATCCTCCAATCTATGAAAATCTTACAGCAAGAGAGAATCTTGAAGTAAGAGCTATTCTTCTTGGGGTGCCAAAGAGCCGAATCGATGAAGTTTTAAAAACAGTTTCACTTACAAATACAGGAAAAAAGAAGGCTGGTCAGTTTTCACTGGGAATGAAGCAAAGACTTGGAATCGCACTTGCACTTCTTGCAAATCCCAAGCTCCTTATTCTGGATGAGCCTACAAACGGACTTGACCCAATCGGAATTGAAGAACTTAGAGAACTTATAAAAACCTTCCCTGAGCAGGGAATTACCGTGATTTTGTCAAGCCATATTCTCTCAGAGGTTCAGATGTGTGCTGATTATATCGGAATAATCTCAGACGGAGTACTTGGATATGAAGGTAAGCTTCTTCCGGGACAGAATCTTGAAGAGCTCTTTATGGATGTTGTTAAGAAAAATCGTAAGCTTCAGAATATCGAATAAAGAACGTAAATTACTAACTATCTGACAGATTAGATGAAAGGACTAAAGCAATGACTAATATAATAAGAGCGGAATTTTTAAAATCAAAGAGAACTATGAGTAGTAAACTCATAGTTGTATTTCCAATAATTACACTTGTAATGGCATTTGTGCTTACGTTAGGAATGACCAATGCCTACGCAGAGAGCGCATGGAACTGGTGGTATGTACTTCTTCTTCCTGGTATGATTGCTATCGTAAGCTACCTTTCTGTAATTAGAGAAAAGAAAAACGGATACTACAACATCAAGACTCTTCCAATGGAAAAAAGAAAACTGATGCTTGGGAAAATTGCTTATCTTGGAATCCTTGTTCTTGTATCAAATGTAGTACTTTTTGCAGGAGCTACCGTGGGGGGAGCTATTTTAACAACAAGTATTCCTGTAATTGGAGCAGCTATAACGGTTGTCGTTCTAACTATCACAGAGCTTTGGCAGATACCACTGTTATTATTCTTAAGTGAAAAAATTGGAATGCTAGTAGAACTTATGGTTTGTCTGTTTATAAATGTGCTTGGAATTATCGTAGCACCTTCAGAAAAATGGTTTATACTGGTCTCTGCGATATCCATGAGAGTTGTTACGCCGCTTTTGCATGTACTTCCAAATGGATTGAGAGCGCAGGCAGGGGAACCACTTCTTAGTTCCTTCGTAATTCTTCCTGGAATTCTCATTGCACTCGCCCATTTTATGCTTTTAACTTATCTATACCTTAACTGGTTTGAAAAAAGAGAGGTGAAATAATAATGTTTACCAGATGTCTTCGCGCAGATTTTTATAAGATGAAAAGAAGTTCCGTAATAATTGCTCATATTATAATCCCGATTGTGGTAAGTGCAGTGTTTCTTGCTTATTATGCGATTTCCGGATGGAATGAAACAGATAAGATAACTGCTTTTTATGAGACTCTTGGATCTGCATTTCCTGTATTGATCGGAATATTCATTGCTAGTACAATGGAGCAGGAGCAAAATGCCGGGGCATTCCAAAATCTTCTTACTTTAAGAAGTAGGACAGCAGCGCTCTTTTCTAAGGTAGTGACATTACTTGTGTTTGGTCTCTTTGCCTTGTTGTTTACGGCGGTTATATTCGGATTTGGCTTTAACATGATACATGGACATAGTATCGCTTCAATGGGGCTTTTTGTTAGAGCAGTCCTTGTGATGTGGCTTTCCGCAATCCCACTTTATCTGATATTTGAGATTTTTGCATTTGTTTTTGGAAAAGCTTTTGCAATAGGTGCAGGTTTGATTTCGGGACTTATCAGTGCACTTTTCCTTACTGATATTGGAATGTATGTCTGGAAGATTGTACCACTTTCATGGACAGCCAGAATTCCTGAAACATTCCTTGCATACGAGCTTGCAGATAGGGGAGCACTTTCTGAAATCAAGTCACAGGCACTGATCTACCTGATAGTTACCTGTGTATGCATAGCTGGATATTATTTTTTCAGTGCATACTATGAGGGTAGTAAAATATCTGAATAATCAGCTCCAAATATAATGAAATAGAGGATGAAAAAAGAATATGGCAAACATACTTGCGGTTGACGACGAAAAAGCCATTTTAAACATGATTGAGAGTATTCTTGTTAAAGACTCTCACACCGTTACAAAAATTGATGAACCTACGAAAATTGAGATGGATAAGCTCTCACACTTCGACCTAATATTACTGGACGTGATGATGCCTGGAATTGACGGTTTTGAGCTTTGCTCGAAGATAAGAAATGTGGTTGATTGTCCGATTTTATTTATCACTGCAAAGACGGATGAGGGAAGTCTTGTAAATGGACTTGCCCTTGGTGCAGATGATTATATCTGTAAGCCCTTCGGAGTAATGGAGCTTCGTGCAAGGATTGGAGCACACCTTAGAAGAGAAAAACGTGAGCATGTGGCAAGACTTGCTCTTGGCAGAATATGCTTTATGCTTGAAGCACGAAAGATGATGATTGATGAAAAGGAAATAAGTCTTACAAAGGCAGAGTATGACATATGCGAGTTTTTGGCAAAGAACCGCGGCCAGATTTTTTCAAAGGAACAGATATTGGAAAAGGTGTTAGGTTACGACAGTGAGAGTAGCGATAGCACAATCATTACACATATCAAAAATATTAGAACAAAGCTTTCAAGCTTCGAGTATATGCCAATTAAGACAGTTTGGGGGATTGGATATAAATGGGAAGAGTAAAGAGTAAGAATAAAAAAAACAAGAGAGGTACGCTGGGTCTTGGAAGTATGTTCGAGGCCTATATTTTTTTAATGGGATTTGCACTCGTTATATGGGTTATCATTTCTTATTTTGCTTTTAACGTGCTTATCAATATTGGTGCTATATACCCGGCTAACTACGCGGAATATAGAATAAATGAAGTCTTTGAACAGATTGAAACAGCAAACGAGGTGACAGAGGATATAATTCCTGATGTATGTCATTATGTTGTTTTTTCAGAGGATGGGGAAGTAATCTCTGGCAATCTTGGCGAAAAGGATGTGGAAACAGCACGGAAGGTATTAGCAAATAAGAATTATAGCGATGGCAAATATTATAAAGTTATTCCCCGGACGGATGAATATGTTGTCTTGCAGTATAGACTTAAGCCTCAGTATAAATCTTTGTGGATGAATGAACATATGCCAAACCCGGAAATACTTTTGATGTTGTTCGTTCTTTTCTGCTGTATTGGAATTATGCAGATTTTTGCAAAGAGATTCGGATACAGGATCAGAAAGAAGATGGCGCCCATGAGGGAAGCCTTAGAGCAGATTGGTGACAGAAACTTGGATTTTAAGGTAAATTATTCAGGCGTTAGAGAGATTGATGAATGTCTGGTGGCACTGGATGACATGCGATATGCCCTTAAGACTTCACTTCAGAAGCAGTGGGAAACTGAGCAGGAAAAGAATAGGCAGATGTCAGCACTTGCACACGATATCAAAACTCCGCTTACGGTAGTTCGCGGCAATTCTGAGCTTTTGCTTGAGACAGAGCTTACGGTTGAGCAGAAGAACTATGCTGACTATATTTCGGGGAGTGTCCTTCAGATCCAGAACTACGTGCAGACACTCATAGAAGTTACGAAGTCTCAGGAGGGTATCGAGCAGGAACCTGTTAATGTGAAGGTTGTTGATGTTCTGGCTGATATCAAAAGGCAGACCATGGGACTTTCAGAAGTTTATCAGCTTCAGATAAACTGGAGGGAAGATTTAGAAAATGGCGAGGCTGTTATTAGTGCCGTGTATGACCACGTTGTAAGGGCTGCCATGAATATTGTGAGGAATGCTTCTGAGCACACACATAAGGGCGGCGTAATAAATATCACTGTTACTTACAGCGGTGGAAAACTTGTCTTTATCGTTGAGGATTCCGGAAGTGGATTCACGCCTGAAGCTTTTGTTCATGGCACAGAACAGTTTTTCATGGATGATTCCAGTAGAACCGGTAGCTCTCATTATGGTATCGGATTGTTCTTTGCGAAGAAAGTAGCTGAGGAGCATGGCGGAGATATTGTTCTTGCTAATTCTAAGGAGATTGGTGGGGCTAAGGTTGAGATAAGCTTTATTAGTCAAAATAGTTGAGGCCTTGTATTACTTTTTCTTCTTTCCGCGCCCAGTTCCTTTTACTGGCTTGCAAAGATCCGAGTATCTCTGAAGGATGTCTGTAAAGGTTTTAAACTCGTAGGGATCCATCTTGGTAAAATTGATTTTGAAAAGCTTGCTATACATGACCATCTGAGCTTGCGTTGCATTGTCTGCAGTTTTTAATTCTTCAAATGAGTCAAGGATATCGTCAACAGGAGTTGCTATATCACCGGTTTCAGCATCTTTGCTGTGTGCGTCTCTTATATCTTTAGCAATTTTTACGATATCATTTCCAAGTAGATTGTTAAAGTAATTGTCTTCGAAAATAGTAGCTGCAGCTAAAGTTTTCATGTAATGATCTTCATCAGAAATGCCCTTGTTTTGAAGGTGGACTCTTGTCTGTTCAATCATTTTATTGATGTTTCTAAATTGCATTCCGGCAAGATTATCAACATAGATTTCCATGTCAGAAATAAAATTTATAAAATCAGGATGCTTAATCATTTCGCAAATTAAGCGGACATTAAGCTTTTCGCTTTTCAATAAAACTACAGTTTCATCATCAAGTCCAAGTTCATCTACAGGGAACGGATGTTGCTCTCTGTTTTCTGTAAGTCCCAGAATATAATCTGATGTTACTCCATAAAAATCCGCAAGTGTGATGATGGCCTTGTGAGAGATTTCTTTGTAATCATCTGTTTCATAATTTCCAAGAGATGCTCTGGATATTCCGGTCTGCTCTGACAATTCTTGTAGAGACAGGCCTTTTTCTATTCTTAAATCTTTTAGTTTTTCCTGAATTGATAATTTACACTTCAATGCTTTATTCCCCCAGTGCTTTTTCTAAAGTTCATATATATGTAAATCTTAACAGAATGTAAGGTTGCTATAAATGATGAATTCCAATATCGTGGAAAATTTTGAATAAAACATATTTTTCCTATCTTTTGGATATACGGAGTTGGGCCTCTAAATCTTGGATAATTAGTCCATGAACAATGATTACGAGGAGGTGAAAAGCAAATGTTGTTGAATCAGGGATACGTTCCATGTAATAAACAGATTCATATCAAGATTCCCGAAGATGAATTGCAGATGATTCATGACAGGATGGAGCAGATAGGAGTCAAAAACATGAGCGCCTACATTAGGAAGATGGCAATCGATGGATATTACATTCACATTGATTTTAGTGAGTTACTAGAAATCATCAAACTCATGAAAATTGACAGCAACAATATCAACCAGATCGCAAAAGTTGCAAATTCATGTGGCACTGTAGATAGCAAAACAATTTCTGATATGAAGGAGAATCATGAACGAGTTTTGGAAAAGGTAGAAAAGACTTTCAATAAATATTTGGACATTTATTGACTTCGTTTTCAGCCTGCTTTGCAGGCGTAGCTTGCCGATGAAAATCGGCAATCAGGGGGATTGGGGGGTGCACGACGTCCGGGGGACGTCGGCTCTGCACCGACCGGAGTGGAACGGAGAAACTCCCCAACAAGCAAAATCGCATCAGGTGTACACCGATGCACTGCTTGCCAATTTGTGAAAGTGCTAAAAATATTGTCGAAGGAGGGTTGATTGCTATGAAGAATAAGGTGATAGTCAAGGACAGAGATGAATGGAGTTCCCTAGCAAATTTCATTGGAAACATGATTGCGAAGTATGCGGATGAGATTGACTTTGACTCATTACCAGATCCTGATGTATATCTTCAAAAAAGGTATATATATGAATCCTATAAAGCGTATATGAAATTCCGTAATAAGAAAACGAAACCAGAACATTGAAGGATAGCATGAGGTATGATACAATGAATTCACTATTATGAATGTTATATAAGTGAATGATAAAGCGAGGTATCACTCATGATTATCAGTGAAAGAATTATAAAGGTTTTGAAAGAACGCAATATGACTCAGGCGGAGTTTGCAAAGCAGGTAGGTATTTCGACCAGTACCATAAGCGAATGGAAAAAGAGAAAGACCAATCCTACTGTAGAAAAGATAATGGATATTTGTAATGTATTACAGATTACACCGGAGCAACTCCTTACAGGAAAAGGAATTGAGGATGAAGAGGAAATTGCAGCTGCGAGTCCTGAAAGCAAATTTACTCCTGGCGATGTTCAGATGATTGAAGATTATCATAATCTCAAGGAAGAACAGCAGAAGCGTCTTATGGCTTATATGGAAGCACTGAAGAAGATAGAGAGTCTTGAAGAAATGTAGAATATTTTTTGAATGAAACCAAGGAGCAAAACATTATGGAGAATTATGGAGAAATCATTATATACCAGACAGAGGACGGATTGACTAAGCTGGATGTCAGAATGGAGGATGAAACTGTATGGCTTACACAGCAACAGATGGCAGAGCTATTTCAAACATCCAGAACAAACGTAGTTGATCATATTAAGAATATCTACGAAGAGGGTGAATTAGATGAAAATTCAACCTGTCGGAAATTCCGACAGGTTCGGATGGAAGGAAGCAGACAGGTTACAAGGGAACTTCCGTTTTATAACCTTGATATGATAATTTCTTTGGGTTATCGAGTTAAATCTTCAACAGCGACGCACTTCCGCAAGTGGGCAACGCAACGTTTGAAAGAATATATAATCAAGGGATTTACAATTGATGATGAGCGTCTAAAAGGAAATGGCGGTGGTAATTACTGGAAAGAACTTCTTGATAGGATTCGCGATATCCGTTCTTCAGAAAAGGTTCTTTATCGTCAGGTTCTGGATTTGTATGCAACCAGTGTTGACTACAATCCAAAGAGTGATGAGTCTATACAGTTTTTTAAGATTGTTCAGAACAAGCTTCATTACGCGGCACACGGTCATACTGCGGCAGAAGTGATCTATGAAAGAGCAGATGCTAATAAGCCTTTTATGGGATTAACTTCCTTTTCAGGAGAACTGCCGGCATTGAAGGATATCGGGGTGGCAAAGAATTATTTGGAAGAGGATGAATTAAAGATTTTGAATAACCTCGTTTCTGGTTATTTTGATTTGGCTGAGATTAATGCCATTGAACATAAGCCGATGTATATGATTGATTATGTTGAACAGTTGGATTCTATTCTTACATCTGGGAACAGGAAGCTCCTTGAAGATTCTGGCAAAGTAAGTCATGATGAGGCAATAAAGAAGGCAAAGGCGGAATATCGAAAGTATCAGGAGATTACATTATCTCCGGTGGAAGAAGAGTATCTTAAAAGTGTTAAAGGTCTGGAAAAAGAAGTGAAGAAGAGAAAAAGAGCAACTAAGAAATAAAAAGGAACTCTGTTATGGGAAAAGAAAAAATCAAGGTTTACACATACACTCGCGTTTCCACATCTATGCAGATAGATGGCTATTCTTTGGAGGCACAGAAATCTAGAATGAAAGCTTTCTGCGAATTTAATGATTATGAAATCGCCGGAGAATATGAAGATGCAGGCAAGTCAGGTAAGTCCATTGAAGGGCGTGTCGCCTTCAACAACATGATGGAAGATATCAAATCTGGAAAAAATGATGTCTCTTTTGTTCTTGTATTTAAGCTTTCCAGATTTGGCAGAAATGCGGCTGATGTTCTAAATTCACTTCAGATTATGCAGGATTTTGGCGTGAATTTGATCTGTGTAGAGGATGGAATTGATTCATCAAAAGAAGCAGGAAGGCTTATGATTTCTGTACTGTCAGCAGTTGCTGAGATTGAGCGTGAAAACATACGTGTACAGACTATGGAAGGTCGTATGCAAAAGGCTAGAGAAGGTAAGTGGAATGGTGGCTTTGCTCCTTATGGATATGCCTTGGTTGATGGAAAGCTTGAAATAAATGAAGAGGAAGCTGTAGCTATCAGAACAATCTTTGATCAGTACGTTAATACAGATATGGGATCAAACGGAATCGCAAAATATTTGGAAAATCATGGAATACACAAAATAGCTAGACAAAATGGAAAGAATCCACTTTTTGATGCTTCACTTATCCGACGTATTATTCAGAATCCTGTATATTGCGGCAAAATTGCCTATGGCAGGAGAAGAACAGAAAAGGTTCATGGAACAAGAAATGATTATCGTCAGGTTTATAAGGATGATTATCTGCTTGTAGATGGGCTTCATGAGGCTTTAGTATCAGAAGAAGTATGGGAACAGGCACAAATCAAAGCCGTGGCACAGGCTAAAAAATATGAAAAAGTAAATTCTCCTAAAGGTGAGAAAATTCATCTTTTATCAGGTATATTAAGATGCCCAGTCTGTGGTGCAGGCATGTATGGGAATAAAAGCATTAAGCATAGAAAAGATGGCACAAAGTACAGTGATTACTTTTACTATGGCTGTAAGCATCGCAATATGACAAGAGGGCATAAATGCGACTATCGAAAGCAGGTTTCAGAGACGAAGTTGGATGGTGCGGTAGTTGAAGTGCTTCGTAAGTTGGTGAGCAATAAGAAATTTGCCGGAATGATGCGTGAGAAAATCAATATGGAAGTTGATACCTCAGTACTTGATCAGGAAATATCTGCTCAGGAAAAGACGCTACGCCAAAGTTACTTGAACAAGGATGCCATTCTTTCAGATTTGGACAACTTGGATTATGAAGATAAGCATTACAAGAGAAGAAAAGCAGATTTAGAGGACCGCCTCAGTAAGACTTATGATAAAATCGAAGAGACAGAAAACTCTTCAGTAGAGGCTAAAGCTAAAAAGAGGTCAATACTTGCTGAAAAGGTTTGCGGAGACAATATCTACAAAGCTTTAATCTTTTTTGACAAAATGTATGAGCCGATGAATGAAGCGGAACGCAGAGAGTTCCTGACACAATTCATTGAAAAGGTTGAAATTTACGAAGAAGAACAAGAGAACGGACAGTGGCTTAAATCCATAGAATTCAAACTTCCTATCATCTCAAAAGATATGAAGATAAGTTTGGACAATGGTTCACATGTGGAGACGGTAGTATTGATGTCAAGGGTCGAAGGAAAATAGGCGCGAAAGCTTAAGTATACTGCGGTTT
>ERZ842401.542-NODE-542-length-55263-cov-6.149054_pt1 | contig 55263 bp, 49 predicted proteins | sample MGYA00521270_ERZ842401 | MGnify/ENA primary metagenome ERZ842401 (study PRJEB31892, sample SAMEA3878208) | bioreactor metagenome | biome: Moose rumen | place: Sweden | collected 2011-10 | study: EMG produced TPA metagenomics assembly of the PRJEB12797 data set... | reverse complement strand
ATATTCTACGTCAAGTAGTCTTTTTTGTGCTGTCTGCTCAATATGGGGCAGTTCAGTGTGAGTACCTCTTTTAATTTTAGGATATTATTTTCCCCCGAACATCAGCATTAAGAAGCCTGCCGCAACTGCCGAGCCGATAACTCCGGCAACATTCGGTCCCATTGCGTGCATAAGAAGAAAGTTTGTCGGGTTTGCCTTGGCGCCCTCGTTCTGGGCAACTCTTGCCGCCATGGGTACAGCCGAAACGCCTGCCGCGCCGATAAGCGGATTAACCTTACCCTTTGTCACACGGTACATAAGCTTTCCGAAAAGCACGCCGCCTGCGGTCGAAAAGCTGAACGCGAGAAGACCTATGCCGACAATTGCAAGGGTTTTTATCTGAATAAAGTTTTCTCCGTTAGCCGTTGCGCCGACAGTCACGCCGAGAAGAATTGTAACGATATTGCAAAGCGCGTTTTGCGCAGTATCCGAAAGTCTGTCCGTAACGCCGCTTTCCCTGAAAAGGTTGCCGAGCATAAGCATTCCGATAAGCGGAGCCGCACTCGGAAGAAGCAGAGCGCAGAAAACGGTTACAACTATCGGGAAAATTATTTTTTCCGTCTTGCCGACCTTCCTCAACTGCTCCATTTTGACCTCGCGCTGCTTCTTTGTGGTCAGCGCCCTCATAATCGGCGGCTGGATAAGCGGTATGAGCGCCATATATGAATAAGCCGCAATGGCAATTGAGCCTAAAAGCTGGGGAGCGAGCTTTGACGTTGTGTAAATCGCCGTCGGGCCGTCTGCTCCGCCGATAATTGCAATTGAAGCCGCTTCCTGCGGAGTGAAAAGACCGGTTGCAATTGAAATGATGAACGCAACGTAAATGCCAAGCTGCGCCGCCGCGCCGAGAAGCAGGCTTGACGGATTAGCAAGCAGTGGACCGAAATCCGTCATTGCGCCGACTCCCATAAAAATAAGGCAAGGGAAGATGCTTGATTTTACGCCTGCGTAAATGAGCCGCAGTACGCCGTCATCGTACCAGTGAGCGCCTGCAACCGCTTGGGAAGCGTCCATTAGTCCGGCTGGGTCAGCCATAAGTCCCGTGCCGGGCAGATTTGCAAGCATCATTCCGAACGCTATCGGGACGAGAAGCAACGGCTCGAATTTTTTGACTATTGCAAGAAAGAAAAGAACAAAGGAAACCGCAAGCATTGTGATTTCACGCCACGACAGCGCCGCAAAACCCGACTGCACAAGCAGCTCTTTTATAACTTCAAAAAAGTTCACTGCTCTTCCTCCTTAAGCAATAACGGCAAGAACGGTGTCGGTTTCAACCGTGCTTCCCTTTGAAACAAGAAGCTCGGCAACCTTTCCGTCGCAGGGAGAAACAATATCGTTTTCCATCTTCATAGCTTCAAGAATGAAAAGCGCGTCACCCGATTTTACCGTGTCGCCGACATTGACGTTTACCTGAAGAATAGTGCCGGGCATGGGTGAAACAACCTTTTCGCCGTCGGCAGAAATATTTTTTACGCTTTCGGTCTTTTGGTCCGCAGTGTCCGGTTTGTCAACCGCTTCAACCTCGACCTCATATCTGTTTCCGTTTAAAGTTACAATGTATTTCATATCCGACACCTCATATCTTCTTTATGGATTTGAATTTTATTTTGTCAAGCTCTATTCCGCTTTCGGCGCTTACCGCCGACATAATAACGGCGGTTTCTTCCTCGCTTATATCTTCAAGCGTTATTTCGCCGTCAGAGCTTGTGTTGTCCTGTTCATTTTCGCCGATTACCACAACGGGCTTTTGCGGCTTTTTTCTGGCAGGCTGCGCCTTTTCGGGCTTCGGCTTGTGAAAAACGCGAATAAGTCTTGAAATGATGACAATGAAAAGAGCGATTACCATAAGCTCAAGCATTACCACAAGCATACCCGTAAGCGATATTATGAACGCGTCCGGGAGCGTTACGTTACCGTGCCACATATTCACCCAACCCTTTCTATAGTATAGGAAAACGTGCCGTTTTTCCTATTTTCGTTCTTTTTATCTCTGTCTCTGAAAAACTTTTCCGCCTGAGCCGGGAAAGCGATGTACGAAAGCACGTCCTCGTCGCTCTTTGCAGTCTCTCCAAGCTCCTTTTTTGTCTTTTCAAACATTGGCTCAAGAGTGTCGGCAAATCTTCCGGTTATCGGTTCGGTGTCGCCGAGCACCTTTTTCTCAAGCTCTTTATTAACCTCGCCCGGAGCCTTGCCGTATTCGCCGTGAAGGTACGCCTTGACCTCCTTTGAAACGGTCTTGTACCGTTCTCCCGTAATAACGTTTGTAGCCGCCTGAACGCCTACCATCTGGCTCATAGGCGTTACAAGGGGAGGGTAGCCGAGGTCTTCTCTGACTCTCGGAGTTTCGAGCAGTACCTCGTCGAGCTTGTCAAGCTTTCCCTGCGCCGTAAGCTGGGCGACAAGGTTTGAAAGCATACCGCCGGGTACCTGATATTTAAGCGCGTCCGTGTCCGTTGTCATTACAACGGGGTTTAAAAGACCGTTTTTAAGAGCCTTGTTCCGTATCGGTTTAAAGAAATCGTTTATTTTTTTAAGCGCGTCCATATCAAGGTCAATTTCAAAGCCCTGCTCCTTGAGCGCGTAGACGAGCGTTTCCGTCGGCGGTTGAGAGGTTCCGCCCGAGAAGCAGGAAATCGCCGTGTCAATAACGTCTGCGCCTGCTTCAGCCGCTTTCATAAGCGACATAAGACCGAGTCCCGTTGTTGAATGGGTATGAACAATTACGGGAAGCTTTATGTTTTCTTTTATCGCCCTGACTAATTCGTAGGTTTCCCTCGGGCTTATAATGCCTGCCATATCCTTTATGCAAACGGAGCTGACGCCCATTTTTTCCATTCTCACCGCTATATCGACATACATTTCAAGGTTGTGAATGGGGCTTTTTGTAAAGCAAATTGCGCCCGACGCCATAGCGCCGTTTTTAAGCGTTTCGTCAACGGCAACCTCAATGTTCCTCAAGTCGTTTAAAGCGTCGAAAATTCTTATTATATCAATTCCGTTTTCTACGCTCTTTTTTACAAACATTCTCACCACGTCGTCGGGGTAGTGCTTGTAGCCTAAAAGGTTCTGACCGCGAAGAAGCATCTGAAGCTTCGTGTCGGGACATTTTTTTCTGATTTTCCGAAGCCTTTCCCACGGGTCCTCGTTTAAGTACCTTAAGCAAGAGTCAAACGTTGCTCCGCCCCAGCATTCAAGCGAGTAGTAGCCTGCTTTGTCAAGGTCTTCGAGTATAGGCTCAAACTCGTTATAACCCATACGCGTTGCTATAAGCGACTGATTTGCGTCTCTTAATACTGTTTCGGTAAACTGAATTTTCATCTCAATACCTCTTTCGGACTAAATTAAGTCCAACTTTCACCAATATCAACTATACCATATATTGGGCAAAAAAACAAGGAATACCGCCAAATATTCAACACTTTTGGCATTTTGATTATATTTTTGACATTTAAGGCAAAAATATTAGTTACTATTCGTGCTTAAAACCGATATTTCTTGCAAAAGGAGTAAAAATAATATATAATTGGCTTAATACATTGATTAAGGAGAAACACTATGGACCCTATTCATGTTGATTTTACAAAAGGCTTTCACGTTAAAAAGGACTCTTCAAAGGAGACGGCGGTTGTTATTCCGCCCGAAAAGGCAACGGTAAAAAGGATTATCGCCCTTGTCGCAACGCTCATTTTCGGCGCTGTTGCTTATTACTTTATGCTTCCTGCGCTGAATTTCAAGGCGACTGAAATGTATGTTTTCCTCGGTATGCTTTGCTTTGTATATATCGGCTTTACGCTTCTTTTTACAAAGGCGTTCAAGGAACCCGAATACGCGCCTTACGTCAAGCAGCGTTCAAAAATTCCGTTTATTATTGTCGGTGTTCTGCTTGTTGTAATGCTTATCGGTTGGCTTTGCGGAGCGGTGCTTTTCAGAGCAAAGGCGTACAGCAGGATTATAAATGTTGAAACGGGCGATTTCAGCGAGGATGTTGCAAATATCGATTTCTCCTCCGTACCCCGTCTTGACGCAGACGCGGCGAACGCAATTGCAACAAGAACTCTCGGCGACCTTTCGGATATGGTTTCCCAGTTCGCCATTTCATACGATTCGACCCAGATTAACTATAAAAACGTTCCCGTCCGCGTAACTCCGCTCGAATACGGCGATATTTTCAAGTGGTTCAAGAATACTAAAAACGGACTGCCTGCATATATAATTGTTGATATGACCACCCAGGAGGGTAAGCTTATCCGCCTTGAGCAGGGAATGAAATACTCCACCGCGGAGCATTTCTCACATTATCTTATGAGGGTTCTTCGCTTTAAGTACCCGACTTATATGTTCGACAGCCCTAATTTTGAAATTGATGAAAACGGCCACCCGTTCTGGATAGTCCCGATTATTGACAAGACCATTGGACTTTTCGGCGGTACGGACGTCATAGGCGCGGCAATTGTTGACGCTTGCACGGGCGAGGCAACGGTTATTGCAACGGGCGAAAAATCGAAGGATAAGCTCAAGACGCCCTATACGGTTACCGATGAGCAGTGGCAGTGGATAGACCGAGTTTATTCCGCAACGCTTGTAAACGAGCAGTTCAATTACTACGGCAGATATTCGGGCGGCTTCTTCAACTCGATTTTCGGTCAGCAGGACGTAAAGGTCACCTCGGCAGGCTATAACTACCTTGCGCTTAACGATGACGTTTATATGTATACGGGCGTAACAAGCGTAGTATCGGACCAGTCGATTATCGGCTTTACACTTATTAACCAGAGAACCAAGGAAGCAAAATTCTACCTCGTTTCGGGCGCGCTTGAAACCTCTGCGCAGACCTCGGCTGAAGGTAAGGTTCAGCAGTACGAGTATATCGCAACCTTCCCGTTGCTTCTTAATATCAGCGGCGAGCCGACATATTTTATTGCGCTTAAAGACTCCAGCAGTTATGTCAAGATGTATTCAATGGTTAATGTTAAGCAGGCTACTGTTGTGGCTATCGGCTCCTCGCTTTCGGAGTGCCTTGAAAACTACGCCGCAGAACTCAAGGCAAACGGCATAGGCGTTGAAATTGACGTTGACGCAATAAGCGAGGGCGAAAATCAGCCTGCAGAGCCCGAAGAGGAGAAGACAACAACCATTACGGGCGTCATCAGTGACATTCGCTCCCAGGTAGTCGGCGGCGAGACGGTTTATTATATTCAGTTAAGCTCGCTTAACACCTACTATTCCGTCAAGGCTTCCGTTTACGAGGAGGCGGTCATTCTCAATAACGGCAACACTGTTGTAATCGAATACAACAAGGACGCAAAGGGGAATATCATCCCTGCCGTATCCGTAAAGCTCGGCAAAGCCAAGGCTAATGCAGGATAAATAAAATCAAATCAAATCAAAAAAGAAAGGACTCAGCTCGTTTGAGTCCTTTTATTATGCCATTATTCAGAAGGCGTACCCTAATGGAGTATTGTAAAATTTAAGGATTTATATTATTCTAATTATATATTATTTTAAGGGAGCAGAATAAGATGAAAACCCCGTATTTTTTTAGTAATGCAGTTAAATTGAAGAAATATATGATAATAGCGTGGATAAGTTATTTTCTCTTCCCGATAATTACGATGATAGTGACCGGGGGAGCAACCGGAGAGATATTGCTTTACTTCATCTTGGCTTTTGATAATATTATTCTTTTAGGTGCAGTAATTCTTTCCATTTACTATCATAAGTCAAAGAAAGCAAACAACGCTTTTCCCAATAAGCCGAGGACATCTGCCGTAAAAAACAGACAACCTGCCTTCAACGGATACGATGCTTCTGATACGCTCTTAATGCTTTCGCAGTATGCTGCACATTATGTATATAAAAATAATATTGGCTATGCAAATGAATATAAAAGGATATTAAATGCACTTGGCTTTAATGATGATGAGGCTCAAAGGCTGCTTGCGTTTGAGTGTGATATTCTTAAAAGATTTAATAAACAATATTTACTTGACGACGGATTTACAAAGGCGTGGCTTTTCTCTCTTTCAAAGCCTTTCTTTACGGATTATCCAAAGGAAAAGGATGATATACTTAAGGAGCGTTTTTTAACGCTGAGTGAACTTTGCAAAATTGTTGACGAGGCAGAGTGGCATTTTTGGAACAGTCATGAAAGGGAGCTTCCGAAGGGCGTATGGGAGGAAATATTTGCATGGCACCTTAAGGGGGCCGGTGCGGAATTTGCCATAAAATACTTTGAAACAGTTGCGGAAGAAACAGGCATTCCCGAAGAAAAAATCGGTGCTTATTCCTCGCGTGAGGGCGCTCATTTGAGTAAGCATAAGTGGGGAAAATGATTTTTGAATAAGGAGTAACAGAAAAGCAGTTCAGTGTTTACTGAACTGCTTTTTCTTGTATTATTTTTTAATTTTGTTCCGAATAATGATGCGCTTGTTCAAGAAGCATATCCTTGACCTTCATCAGTCTTGCCTTTGAGGAGCGGTCGTTTTCCTCGAGCTTCATTGAAATATACTTAATTGTATCGGTATATCTCGGGATTAAAACGTGCTCAAGGGAATTTACTCTGCGCCTTGTCTTTTCAATTTCAATGCTCATCATTTCACAAGCCTTTTCAATTTCCGCAAGCCTTACGAGCTCTTCGGAAACCTTTGTCAGCGCCGAAACCGCGTCGTCAAGCTCAAAGGACGTGAACGCAAAGCCGTAGGGGAAAACCGCCGAAGAGTCGTTGTTTCGTTTTTCGGTTGTGAAAACGGGAACATTTACGCTCATTATGTTTTTAGTCGACGGATTTGCAAACATTTTCTGGCTTGTTGTCAGAAGCGACTGCGTGAGCATTTCATTTGACATAACCGAGCCTGCCGAAGCAATTCTTACGTTACAAAGCCTCAACTGTTCCTCAATAGAAACCCTTAATTCCATATCCTGCCTTACAAGGTCAAGAAATTGGCGCATCAATTCGTCGCGCTTGTCCTTGAGCATTTTGTGCCCGCGCAGCGCGGTATTCAATTGCTTTTTGAGCTTTTGCAACTGCATCCTTGTCGGATTAACATTCATTACTGCCATAAAAGAGCCTCTTATCAGTCTTTTTCGTAATATTTGTCAAGCATTTCGTCCTTGATACGCTTTAATTCACTTCTCGGCAAAATGCGAAGAAGGTCCCAACCGATGTCAAGCGTTTCCTCAATAGGTCTGTTGGCAAGATATCCTTGAGAAACATATTTGCTCTCAAATTCATCCGCAAACTTTGCGTAAAGCTTGTCAATATCAGTAAGAGCCGCTTCACCGAGAATTACCATAAGCTCCTTTGCGTCCTTGCCCCTCGCATAAGCGGAGAAAAGCTGGTTCATTGAAGCGGCGTGGTCCTCTCTTGTTCTGCCGGTCCCTATGCCCTTATCCTTAAGTCGGGACAGCGAGGGAAGAACGTCTATAGGCGGTGTTACGCCCTTCCTGTATAATTCGCGCGAAAGAATAATCTGTCCCTCGGTGATATATCCCGTAAGGTCGGGGATGGGGTGCGTCTTGTCGTCCTCGGGCATTGAAAGAATCGGAATAAGCGTAATCGAGCCGTCCTTGCCCTTAATACGTCCTGCTCTCTCATAAATATTGGCAAGGTCGGTATACATATATCCGGGATAGCCTCGCCTGCCGGGGACTTCCTTTCTTGCGGCGGAAACCTCACGAAGAGCGTCGGCGTAGTTCGTGATATCGGTCATAATTACAAGAACGTGCATTCCAAGTTCAAATGCAAGGTACTCCGCGCAGGTAAGAGCCACACGGGGAGTTGCAATTCTTTCAATTGCAGGGTCCTTTGCAAGGTTTACGAACATAACCGTTCTGTCAATAGCGCCGGATTCCGTAAAGGACTTGATAAAATAATCCGACTCCTCAAACGTAATACCCATAGCCGCAAAAACAACCGCAAACTGCTCGTCCTTACCTCTTACCGCCGCCTGTCTTGCTATCTGCGCGGCAAGCTGGGCGTGGGGGAGACCCGAAGCGGAGAAAATGGGAAGCTTCTGTCCGCGGACGAGTGTGTTAAGTCCGTCAATAGCGGAAATACCCGTCTGGATAAATTCCTGTGGATAGTTTCTTGCGGCAGGGTTCATAGGTCTGCCGTTGATATCCATTCTTGCGTCGGGAATTATTTCGGGACCGCCGTCAATGGGATTTCCGAGTCCGTCAAATACGCGTGAAAGCATATCACGTGAAACGGGCAATTCCATACTCCTGCCTAAAAATTTGACCTTGGAGCCTGAAAGATTTATGCCTGCGGACGATTCAAAAAGCTGAACAAGCGCGTTGCCCTTATCTATCTCAAGCACCTTGCAACGGCGTTTTTCGCCATTCGGAAGCTCGATTTCGGCAAGCTCGTCATATTTGACATTTTCAACGTCCGACACCATCATAAGAGGTCCTGCGACCTCGCGTATTGTGCGGTATTCCTTTGACATCAGTCCTCGCCTCCCTTCTGTGAAGAAGCTATTTCACTCTTTAACTGTAAGATTATTGCGTCATATTCTCTGTCGGCGCTGTCTTCGGCGCAATACTTAAATCTGCCGATTCTCTCTCTTACGGGAAGGGAAAGCAATTCGTTTATCGGCGCGCCGTCATTCAGAGCCTCGGTAGAAAGGTCAAAGTAGGTGAGAATCGCCTTTATCATAAGGTACTGCTTGTGCAGTGACGTATATGTGTCCGTGTCGTCAAAAGCGTTCTGATGAAGGTAGTCCTCCCTGACGCTTCTTGCCGCTTCAAGCTTTATTCTGTCGGGCGCGGAAAGAGCGTCCATACCGACAAGGTTTACTATTTCCTGAAGCTCCGCCTCGTCCTGTAAGAGGGACATAAGCTTAATTCTGTATGCCGACCAGTCATCTGCGACCTCGGAAGCAAACCACGCTTCAAGTTGGTCGGAGTAAAGCGAATAGGAGGTCAGCCAGTTAATAGCAGGGAAGTGGCGCTTGTACGCAAGACCTGCGTCAAGTCCCCAGAACACCTTGACAATTCGAAGGGTTGCCTGGGAAACGGGCTCGGAAATATCGCCGCCGGGAGGTGAAACCGCGCCGATAACCGAAAGTGCGCCCTCGGTATCCTCGCTGCCGTTGACAATTACGCGTCCTGCTCTCTCGTAGAACTGTGCAAGACGGCTGCCCAGGTACGCCGGGTAACCCTCTTCACCGGGCATTTCTTCAAGTCTGCCCGACATTTCACGAAGAGCCTCTGCCCAACGTGAGGTTGAGTCAGCCATAAGCGCAACAGTGTAACCCATATCGCGGAAATATTCCGCAATTGTTATGCCTGTATAAATTGATGCCTCACGCGCCGCAACGGGCATATCGGAGGTGTTTGCAATAAGAACGGTTCTCTCCATAAGCGAGTTGCCCGTCCTCGGGTCCTTAAGCTCGGGGAATTCGTTAAGAACATCCGTCATTTCGTTTCCGCGCTCACCGCAGCCGATGTAGACGATAATATCAGCCGCCGCCCATTTTGCAAGCTGGTGCTGAACAACGGTTTTACCCGAACCAAACGGACCGGGAACGGCTGCAACACCCCCCTTTGCTATGGGGAAGAGCGTGTCGATAACTCTCTGTCCCGTCGTAAGAAGCACGTCGGGGGAGAGCTTTGTTTTATAAGGTCTTCCGATTCTTACGGGCCAGGACTGGAAAAGCTTCATTTCCTCGTCGCCGTTTTCGGTTTCAATTACGCAAACCGTATCCTCAACCGTGTGCTCGCCTGCGTTTATTTCCTTGACAGTACCCGAAACTGCAGGCGGTACAAGGATTTTATGAGTGACAGCGGCGGTTTCTTTGACAACGCCTACCGTGTCGCCGCCGATAACCTTATCACCGACTGAAACCGTGGGTTCGAAATTCCATTTCTTTTCTCTGTTGAGCGCAGGGACCTCAATTCCCCTCTGAAGAAGCGAGCCTGTCTGCTTCATTATTTCTTCAAGTGGACGCTGAATTCCGTCATAAATGGAGCCTATGAGTCCGGGACCAAGCTCAACCGAAAGCGGTTTTCCCGTAGAAATAACCTTTTCGCCGGGGCCGAGGCCTGCCGTTTCCTCATAAACCTGAATGGACGCGCGGTCCTCGTGCATTTCGATAATTTCACCGATAAGGTTTTTATCGCTTACACGTACAACGTCGTACATATTTGCCTCACGCATACCCTCCGCAATTACAAGAGGGCCTGCGACCTTGGTAATAACACCTTGGTTCATCTGTTTCACCTCAGTTATTTAAAAATGATATCGCTTCCGACTGCTCTTTCAACAAAGTCGGACAGTCTTTGCCTGCCTATTCCCGTATTTCCTCTTAAACCCGGAATGGGAATTATCGCAGGAAGCGATTTTTCTTCATATTTTTTGCGTTCCTTTTCGCTTGCAAGGAACATTTCTTCAGTCATATAAATAATCGAATAAACCTCCGCCTCGGCGGTATTTCTTAAAATGTGGTTTGCCTTTTGCGGCTCGTCACATTCGATTATTTCAAAGCCTATAGCCGCAAAACCCTTGACGCTTTCGCGCTCGCCAATAACCGCAATTCTGTTAAGCATAGATTTCACGCAGCCTTTCTCTTGTTAAAAGCTTATCGGCATTTGTTTCAATTCCGACTGAAATGATGTGTATCGCCTTTTCCTCGCCGAGTCTTGCTATATAAAAGCCGAGCGCCGCCTCGGGACCGCTCCCCGACTTTTTACAGGCTTTCTTTGCTTTTTTCATAAGCAGGTTTTCGGTGAATTTCTCAAATTCCGAAGGGGAGGAGGAAAATTTTTCCATAGCTTCGGGGCACGAATAAGCCTTGACGGAGGAAAAATAGTCCTTGAGCGCTTCAATGCCGTCCTTTAAAACGGAAACGACCTTTTTTACGTCAAACGCGTCTATTCCGTCAAAAAGCGCGTCAAAACAGTATTCCTCGTCTGCGCCGGTTTTGCATGCTCTTAAAGCAACCTTTACGTTCCTGTAAAATATTTCAGTGCTCACATAGTCGATTAAAAATTCGTTTTTAGTCTGCTTCGCTTTTTCAAGCTGCATTTTCATACACGCCTTGTCAATATAAGCGTCCGCTTTTCTCGCGTCGGTTGTGTGAGCGAGAGTCTCGTACGCCTTTTCGGCACTGTCGGAAAAGCCTTCGGGCAAAAGGGAATAGTTGTTTTCCTTAACCGCCGTTTCAATTGCCGAAAAATCAATTGTGTTCGGCGTCAGGCAGAGATTTTTGTACTCCGAGCCGGAAAGCAGTCCCTTTATCACGGACTTGATATTGTGAGCGTCATTCGGGAAAAGAAAAACGTCAAAAACGGAAATATCGGGGACTATTGATTTTAAATATTCAAATGTTTCAAGGCGGTTCGAACGGATAATTTCGTCAACCGTTTCGCCCTCGCCGTAGCCCTTGTCGCGCAGAAACGCCTTAAGCTCTTTAATTGAATTAAAGGAAAGCATCGCCTCAATGTCGGCGTTCGTGAAAAGATATTTCTCCCTGGCTCTGACTGAACCGAAGGAGTATTCGTAAGTCTTAGGCATCGCCTTTTTCTCCCTGTTTGAATATGCTTTCGTTTATAAAATCTTCGATTTCGTTTCTTTTATCGTCAATAACGCTGTCAACAGAGCAGTTCATTTCAACCGCGCCCTCGCGAAGAATAAATCCGCCCGAAATATCAGCGGGTGTTTTGCCGACAACGGCTTTAATGCCCGTTTCGGCGAGCTTTTCTTCAAAATCCGACGGGAGACGGTTAAGGTCCTTTTCGTTTAAAAGAATTTCACCGCTTTTAGGGGAAACATTTTTCGCCATACGGTAAATGAGAGAAAAGTATTTCTCATCTTCAAGCGAAAGAATATACTGCTTCATACCGTCAATTGTTTTGTCTATCTGTTCTCTTTTTGCCTTAAGAACGGTATTTCTTGAAACAAGTGACGCATTGCTTGAAGCGATATTCCTTAAGCTTTTCGCTTTATTTTCGGCAGCCTGCTGAATTTCAGCCGCGTTTTCTTCAGCCTTTTTTTCGGCGTCCTTAAGAATTTCTTCGCGCTTAATTTCCGTCTGCTCGTTTATCTTTTTTGCCTGAAGACGGCCGTCGTCAACGATATAACTTAATAAGTTGTTATCATTAGCCATTTGGGTTACCCTCAGATTTCAATTCCGGGAATGGAGATAACTGCAAGAAGGGAAACGATAAATGAAAGAAGAGCGTAGATTTCAACAAGTGTAATTGAAACCATTGCCTTTGAGAAGTTTTTGTCGTCCTTTGCAGTAAGAGCGATACCCGAAACCGCGGATTTACCCTGTTCAATAGCGGAAATGAGACCGCCTACGCCAATTGCAAGAGCAGCCGCAAGGAATGCAATTCCCTGACCCTTTGAGGGAAGCTCTCCGCCGAGTATGCCGCAGTTGGCGATGATAAGGAAGCCTACGATAAAGCCGTAAAGTCCCTGGGTACCGGGGAGAAGCGTAAGAACAAGCATTTTACCGAACTTTGAAGAGTCCTCGGACAGAACGCCCATTGAAGCCTGACCTGCGCTGCCGACTCCCTTTGCGGAACCTATGCCCGATAATACCGTTGCAATTACAGCGGCTACAACCGCCAATACTAAACCTAAATAATTCATTTTTTATTATCCTCCTTGATTCTTATATATTTACTGTTTAATGAAAACGGCTCAAACTGTTTTCCGCCGCCCTCATAAAATTTACTGAACATTTCTACGTACTGAAGTCTCATGGTGTGAACGTATGAGCCGAGCACGTTAAGACCGATATTTACGGCGTGACCTGCAATAAATACGACTATCATAAATATCGAGCCTAAAAACGACTTGCCGAGCATTTCCGAAAGCAAATTGAAAACCTCCGCCATAACGCCCGTGGTAAGTCCGAGAGCCATTAGCCTTGAATAGCTCAACAGGTCGCTGACATAGCTTGTAACATCGTAAAGTGACGCGACGCCCGAAAGCAGTCTTTTGAAGATGTTTTTATTGCTTCGCCCTTGGGTGAGAACCAAAACGGCAACGCAGAAAACGGCGATGTAAATGCCGATATTCATTATTGTTTTGCCGAATTTAGCTCCTGCAGCGGCAACCGCAACGCCGATTAAAAGCAGCATCCAACTGCCTACGTCGAACAGAGCGCCCTTTTTGTCACCGTTTTTCCACAGTACATAGAATTTACACGCCATACCTGCAAGTATGTGTATAAGACCCAGAGCCACGGACAGTATCATAATTGTCATAGCGTCGCTCTTCTGATCAAGTATCGGCCAGGGACAGATGTCCGCCATTGTTATTGAAGCGCCCGTGAAATGGTTGTAGAATACTGCAGGCGCATTTCCGAAAAATGAGCCGTAAACGAGTCCCCAGATAAAGGTTGATACTCCGCAGTACTCAAACAGTGTTAGGTTATTTCTCATATTCATTTCGGGCTTGAATTTCTTTTTTGCAACAATGCAGGCGATGAACATCAGCAGTCCGTACCCTGCGTCGGAAAACATCATTCCGAAGAAGAAATAGTAGAAAAACGCAAGTATCGGCGTCGGGTCAATATCCGTGATGCCGGGGGACGCGTACATAGTGACGATTCCCTGCGCCGGCTCTGAAAACTTGTTGTTCTTAAGCTTTACGGGAGCGTCCTCTTCTGCGTTCTCGAATTCAAGAACGCACATTTCAAGCTTGTTGCAGATTTTTTCGAGCCTTTCGGAGTCCTCCTCGGGAATATATCCGGTCACAACAAACGTGTGAGCCGAGTGGTCAAGGGAGCTTATTGCGTCATACTTGTTCGCCCTGATTTTGAAAAAGTCGCACGCGAATTTCATATCCTCGCGCCTATCGGCAAAGGAAGCGATTTTTTCATCCGCCGCCTTGTCCGCTTTTTCGATATCGGAAAGCCTTTGTCTGTATTCTTCAATAAGCTTTTTCGGCTCCTCGCTTCCCTGAAAGGCAGGGTAGGAAAAGCCCTCGCTTCTTAAAAATGCGTCCGCCTTCTCGGCTTGCGTTTTCGGAACGAAAAGAACAAAGCAGGTTATGTCGCCCGACGAATAAACGATTTCACTCTTGAATACAAGACCGTCGCAGGCAGCCAATTTTTCCGCAAGAAGCGTTTCGTTCAAAGAGAAGGGGAACGAGCCTGCAATAATGGCTGTTGAAGCGGTTTTCTTAAGCGAAAACGGAATGTCAAAATTCTCCCAAGGTTCAAGCTGGGCTATCTGGTTTCGAAGCCTGACCCTTTCGGCGGCGTTTTCAGCCTTTGCTTTTTCAAGGTCGATTATGTCCGTACACAAATCAGCCGTTTCACTTGCTTTTTCCGCAAATTCGCCGATTTCGTCCGGGTCAATTTCCCGTCTTCCGGAGAATGAGGAAAGCATTGAGCTTTTTTCAGGCACAATCGAATCAAGTATTTTGAGCGCCTTTTCGGCGTTTGCCTTTTGCCGCTCAAAGACCTGACGGCGTGAGGACAAATCGATTTTTTTAAAGCCCTCGGCAGCTTCCTTTCCGTATTTAAGCTCAACTATTGAGCTGTCCTGCAAATGTTCTATCAGGTATTTTCTGTCCTTGCGCAAAGCCACAATTGTAAACTGTTTCATTTTAAGCTTTGCCATTATATCACCTCGCTAAAGGAATGGTTTTTCCGTTAAAAGAACCTTTCGACAGCCCTTTGAATAACTGACTGTCTGTTCTTTTGGGCCGAAGAAATAAGCTTTTCGCATTCGGCGAGCGCTTCTTTTTCGGCGTCGGAAACGGTTTTTTCGTTTTCTTCCTTTACCGAGGCTAAAAATGAGTCAGCCTTCGCCTTTGCCTCTTTTTCGGCAAAAGAAATAATATCCCGAGCCTTATTCGAAGCGTCATCAAGTATTTCGCGCGACCTTTTTTCGGCTTCAAGGACAATATTTTCACATTCCTTTTCGGCATTTCTGACAGCGTCTAAAATCTCTTTAGCCATCGGTTTCCCTCCGTTTAAAATCTTAAAGCGGTGTTAAAAACACACTTTTTAAAGTATATCATATAGTAATTAAAAAATAAATATATTTATAAATCTTTTTTCATATTTTTATTTGCCTGCTTCAACCTTCATAAGAAATCTATAAAACGGTGTAAGGGTTTTAAGGTCGTCAGCCAGTTTTTTTGAAAGAGCGTCCGAAAATAAAAGCTCAAAATCGTTGCTGTAACAGATAGCGCCGATATTTTTCATATCCAGCCATTCGCGTTTGCTTTCGCTTTCAAAGGGGTATTTCGAACGTTTGAATTTGTCGGCGTACAGGGTGAAAACATCGCTTTTTTCAATTGCTTTTCTTGCCGCCTTATAGTCCTTGTCGTCATTAAGAATAAGCTCTCTGAAACGGTTCATTGAAGCGGTGCTTGCCCTCCAGTAGCCGCAGCCGTAGGAAAAGCCGTCGGGAGTAATTTCAACAAAAAACGCCGGCAAGCCCTCGTAAAGCTTTTTGTCGCGCGTGAAAACGCACCATATTTTCTCTCTGAAAATTGACTTATCATGAGTAAAACGGGTGTCGCGGTAAATTCTTGAAATGGATTTTCCGATTTTCGGCTCGCAAATCATTCTCGCGTCAATTTCGTTCATGGTCGGAGATAAGGCTTCCACCAATTCGCGCATAGGCTCAAGAACCTTTTCTTCGTAAATATCCCTGTGCTCAACAAACCAGGGCTTGCTGTCCCTCATTTTGTTCTCAAATAAAAAGTCAAGTCCCTCTTTTGAAAAAGTCATTATTTCTCAAACCTCTTATCCTTAAAATAGAATTCGTAATCGCGCTCGTTTATCTGCCTTTGCACTCTGCACGGATTTCCGAACGCAACCGAGTTTTCGGGTATGTCCTTTGTGACAATACTGCCTGCGCCGATAACGGTGTTATCGCCTATCGTAACACCGGGAAGAACAACCGCGCCCGTGCCTATCCACACGTTGTTGCCGATATGAATATCGGCGTTGAACTGAAGAGCCTTTTTTCTCATTTCGGGCCGGACGGGGTGTCCGGCGGTTGTAAGCGTAACATTAGGAGCAATAAGGACATTGTCGCCTATAAATATTTTGCCGTCGTCAACGCAGGTAAAATTTGAATTTGCATAAAAAAACGAGCCGATATGAACGTGCTTGCCGCCCCAGTTAGAGTGAAAAGGCGGCTGAATGTAACAGCCTTCGCCAATTTCGGCAAACAGTGAGTAAAGAATTTCCATTCGCTTTTCCGTTTCACTCGGCTTTGTCGCGTTAAATTCGTACAGAGCGTCAAGATAAGACAGCTGTTCTCTCATTATTTCTTCGTCGTTCGGGTCGTAAATTAACCCGTTATTCATTTTTTCTCTTTCAGTCATTGTGACACCTACCTTTTTTGATATTTTAACACAGCGAGGGCGGTTTTTCAATTGTGCTTTGTTGACTTTTTGAGGATAATTGATTAAAATGTATTTGTTATATTACTTCTTGTTAAGGAGGAAGAAAAATGGATTTACAGAAAATAATCGATAAAAAGGATTGGGCAGCTAAGTATATGATTGATGAAATCACTCATATAATCAAAACCTTTAAGAAAAGAGACCCCGGCTCCGAGGGTGAATTAGAGGCTTGCGAATATATGGCTGACGTGCTTAAAAAGGACTGCGGATGCGACAGCGCGGAAATTGAAAGCTTTAAGGAAAATCCGGGTTCGTTCTTCGGCTGGATTTACTTTACAATTACCTTTGTACTTATTTCCATAGCGCTGTTCTTTGTTTTCCCGTTAGCTTCGGTTATTCTTATTACCTTCGGACTTGTTATTGCTTTTCTTCAGTTCGGTCTTTATAAAAAATTTGTTGACAAGGCTTTCAAGGAAAAAACCGGTCACAACGTAACCGCGGTTAAAAAGCCCACGGGCGAGGTTAAAAGGCGTCTTGTATTCAACGGTCACCCCGACGCAGCTTGGGAATGGCCCGTAAACTATGCTCTCGGCGGCGTTGGCTTTGAGTCTCACGCAATTATCTGTGCTGTCGGCGCAATTTACTACATAGTTGTTTCCATTATATATATTGCAAATCACGGCCTTATGGGTATGCTTGTAAACGCTGACGCTACAACGGGCGAATGGTTTATTAAATGCGCCCTCTGGGGACTTCTCTTTGTACCTTTTGAGTTCGGTCTGTACTTTATGTGGAACGAAAAGAGAATAGTTGACGGCGCTAACGATAACCTTACGGGCTGTTATATGGGCATTGCCGTTCTCAAGGCGCTTGAGGACGAGGGCGTTGAGCTTGAAAACACGGAGCTTGCGGTTGTTCTTACAGGCTCCGAGGAGGCAGGACTTCGCGGTTCAAAGGCTTGGTGCGAGGCTCATAAGGGCGAATGGCAGGACGTTCCGACCTTCTTCTTCTCGTATGACACGATTTATGACCCGAAATATCTTATGGTAAATTACCGCGACCTTAACGGTACCGTAAAGGCTGACAAGGACGTAAGCGACCTGTTCCTTGAAGCGGCAAAGGCTGTTGACGTACCTGTTACAAAGGGTTGGGTTCCTCCGCTCGGCGGCGCTACGGATAACGCGGCATTTGGTCAGGCAGGCTTTAGGTCAACGGGTATTACCGGACTTAATCATAAGTTAGAGGATTATTATCACACACGCCGCGATACTTACGACAATATGAATCCCGAGGGACTTGCAAATTGCTTTGCGGCAACGGTCAAGGCTCTTGAAATGTTCGACAACGGCGCAAAACAGTAAGCAGATAAAAAATGTGTTTCAGGGGCGGCTTTCAGCCGCCCTTTTTTCATTGTCATTCCGAGCGCAAGTGAAGAATCTAAACCAATTCGTAGGGGACGGGTTACCCGTCCCGTATCCTATTGACGGGATAAAATCACATAAAACAGAAGACAAAGAATATTCACAAATAATTTACAAATAAAAATATTGACTTTTCCATACAATTGGATATAATAGTAATTGTGATTAGCACTCGAAGGCTTTGAGTGCTAACAGTGATAAATCATTAAAAAAGAGGTGAGCATTGTGGAGGAGTTGAGTGACAGAAAGCAAAAAATCCTTGCCGCGGTTATTGAACAGTATATCGCTACGGGCGAGCCTGTCGGTTCGAAAACGCTGCTCGGACTTTTACCTTTTTCCGTTTCGTCTGCGACCGTCAGAAATGAAATGGCGGAATTGAGCGAAATGGGCTATCTTGAACAGCCCCATACCTCCGCAGGCAGAGTTCCCTCACAGCTCGGTTACAGATATTACGTCGATAAGCTTATGAATAATTATGAGCTGTCCGACCGCGAAAAGCGCACTATTGAAATGAAGCTCGGAAATACGGTTGCTTCTCCCGAAAAGGTGCTTGAAAAAGCGAGCAGTCTTCTTGCGGATATGACAAACTGCGCTGCAGTATCAACCACTCCGTCCGATTCGGCGGCGGTTATAAGACGGGTTGAGCTTGTTTCGATAGGAGAAAAGCTTGCGCTTATAGTTATGCTTACCTCCTCGGGTATTCTTAAGAGTAATATTGTCAGGACCGATTATGAGCTGACGCTTGACGTTGTTGAATCGTTTTACAATATTGTAAACAAGCTTTTTGTAGGCAACGCCGTGAGTGAAATGAATATGGCCATGCTCCAGACGCTTGCCGTATCCCTCGGCGATAAGGCTCTTATTATGACTCCGCTTATTGTTGCGCTTTCGGAATTGGCTTCCACGGCAGGGAAAAGCGATATGCTTCTTGAGGGACAGTCAAATCTTTTGCATCACAGCCAGATGGCGTCAAACGCTTACGAGCTTATGGAGTTCTTAAGAAAGGGCGAGCCGCTTACAAACCTGTTTTCAACCCATAAGGATAAGATGAATGTGCTTATCGGAAAAGAAAATCTGTACCGCGAGCTTGAAAATTCAAGTCTGATTTTCTCGCGTTACAATATCGGCGGCAGGGATTCGGGAACACTCGGAATAGTCGGACCTACGAATATTGACTATGCAAGGCTTATCCCCAGTCTTAAATATCTGACCTCGGTGGTAGGAAAGCTACTGACCGAAGCAGTGGAGGAATAGATATGAAAAAAGAAAAAGAGAACGTTTCGCCCGTTGAGGACGAAAAGGAAGTTAAAAACGAGGAAATAAAAGAAGAGATTTCCGAAATTGACAAGATAAAAAAAGAGCTTGAAGAAAAAGCCGACAGACTTCTTCGCACGCTTGCGGAGTACGACAATTTCCGCAAACGCTCGCTTAAGGAAAAGGAGCAGGCTTATTCGGATACGAAATCGGATGTGCTTTCTTCCTTCCTTCCGGTAACCGACAATATTGAAAGAGCCTTGAATAACGACAACGCTTCATACGAAGATTACAAAAAGGGAGCTGAAATGATTTTCGGTCAGTTCTTAAAGGTTATGACGGATTCGGGCGTTGAGGCATTCGGCGAAAAGGGCGATAAATTTGACCCCCTTCTTCACAATGCGGTTATGCACATTGAGGACGAAGCGTTAGGCGAAAATGAAATAGCCGAGGTTTTTGAAAAGGGCTATAAGTTAGGCGACAGGGTTCTTCGTCCGGCAACGGTTAAGGTAGCAAATTAAATTCATATAGATTACTACAAAAATAATTACAAACTATCTCTAAGGAGGAAAAAATAATGAGTAAGGTAATAGGTATTGATTTAGGTACAACTAATTCATGCGTAGCGGTTATTGAGGGCGGCGAGCCTGTAGTTATCGCAAACGCAGAGGGCGCAAGAACAACGCCTTCGGTAGTCGCTTTCTCAAAGGACGGCGAAAGAATGATAGGTCAGGTTGCCAAGAGGCAGGCTATAACAAACCCCGACAGAACAGTTTCTTCGATTAAGAGACATATGGGTTCCGATTATAAGGTTGAAATCGGCGATAAGAAATTCACTCCCCAGGAAATTTCCGCAATGATTCTTCAGAAATTGAAGTCCGACGCAGAGGCTTATCTCGGCGGCAAGGTTACTCAGGCGGTTATTACTGTTCCTGCATATTTTACCGACTCACAGCGTCAGGCAACAAAGGACGCAGGAAAAATCGCAGGTCTTGACGTAAAGAGAATTATAAACGAGCCTACAGCGGCGGCTCTTGCATACGGAATTGATAAGGAAGAGGACCAGAAGGTTATGGTTTATGACCTCGGCGGCGGCACTTTCGACGTTTCCATTATTGAAATGGGCGACGGCGTTCAGGAGGTTCTTGCAACTGCAGGTAACAACCACCTCGGCGGCGACGACTTTGACCAGAGAATTATCGACTGGCTTGCAGACGAATATAAAAAGGAACAGGGCGTTGACTTAAGAAGCGATAAGATGGCTATGCAGAGACTTAAGGAAGCTGCGGAAAAGGCAAAAATCGAGCTTTCTGGCGTAACCAGCTCGCAGATCAGCCTTCCCTATATTACCGCTGACGCAACAGGTCCCAAGCACCTTGAAACAACTCTTACAAGAGCAAAGTTCAACGAGCTGACTGCTGACCTTGTTGAAGCAACAATGGGTCCCGTCCGTCAGGCTATCAAGGACAGCGGACTTAAGACAAGCGAGCTTAACAAAATCCTTATGGTAGGCGGCTCTTCAAGAATTCCTGCTGTTCAGGAAGCTGTTAAATCCTTTACGGGCGTTGAGCCTTTCAAGGGCATTAACCCCGATGAGTGCGTTGCTATCGGCGCTGCTCTTCAGGCAGGCGTTCTCGGCGGCGAGGTTGAAGGCTTGCTTCTTCTTGACGTAACTCCGCTTTCACTCGGTATTGAAACAATGGGCGGCGTTTCAACAAAGATTATTGAAAGAAATACAACTATTCCCACAAAGAAGAGCCAGATTTTCTCAACTGCTGCGGATAATCAGACCTCGGTTGAGGTACACGTTCTTCAGGGCGAAAGAGAATTTGCAAGAGACAACAAGACTCTCGGTATTTTCCATCTTGACGGAATTATGCCTGCTCCCAGAGGTATTCCGCAAATAGAGGTAACCTTTGATATAGACGCAAACGGCATTGTTCACGTTTCGGCAAAGGATCTCGGCACCCAGAAGGAACAGTCAATTTCCATCACCTCTTCAACAAATATGTCAAAAGAGGACGTTGAAAAGGCGGTTAAGGAAGCAGAGAAATTTGCCGAGGAGGATAAGAAGCGCAAGGAATCGGTTGATACAAGAAACGAAGCCGACCAGATGGTTTACCAGTGCGAGAAAATTCTTTCCGACTCCGGCGACAAGATTCCCGAAAGCGATAAGACAGCTGTTCAGGAAAAAATCGACGCACTTAAAGAGGCTCTCAAGGGTGAGGACACCGAAGCTATTAAGCAGAAGAAGGAAGAGCTTACCCAGCAGTTCTATAAGGTATCCGAAGAGCTTTATAAGCAGGCAGCGGCTGCAGCCCAGGCTCAGCAGGGCGCAGAAGGCGGCGCGGCTGATACATCTTCAACAGACGGTAATAACTATTACGAAGCAGATTACACCGACGTTGAAGACGGCGATAAATAATTAAACGTTTCAAGGCAGGGCAGGAAACTGTCCTGCCTTCAGGAGTAAATTATGGCAGAAAAGCGAGATTATTATGAGGTGCTCGGCGTAAACAAAAACGCAACCGAGGACGAAATAAAAAAAGCATACAGACAGGCTGCAAAGAAATATCATCCCGACCTGAATCCCAATAACAAGGAAGCGGAAGCCAAGTTCAAAGAGGCGAACGAGGCTTACGAGGTTCTTTCCGATGCCGAAAAAAAGGCGAGGTATGACCAGTTTGGCCACGCAGGCGTCGACCCGAATTACGGCGCAGGCGGCGGTAATCCCTTTAACGGTCAGGGCTTTGACTTTGATTTGGGCGATATTTTCTCATCCTTCTTCGGCGGTTTCGGCGGCGGCAGAGCAAATCCGAACGCTCCCCAGAGAGGCTCGGATACAACCGCTACGGTTACCATTTCGTTTGAGGAAGCCGCAAAGGGCTGTAAGCGTCAGGTTGAAACCGTACGCATTGAAATTTGCGACGAGTGTCACGGCTCGGGCGCGGCGGCAGGCTCGTCTCCGAAGACCTGTCCCGAGTGTAACGGTAGAGGTCAGGTTACCTCCGCCCAGCGTACTCCTTTCGGCGTAATTCAGTCCCAGAAGGCGTGCTCGCGTTGCGGCGGCAAGGGCACTATTGTTGATAATCCCTGCAAAAAATGTCACGGCAACGGCAGATACCGCAAGAGCGTTAAAATCGAGGTCGGCATTCCTGCTGGTATTGATGACAGACAGATTATAAATATCCGAGGTCAGGGTAATAAGGGAATAAACGGCGGACCTGCAGGCGACTTAAGAGTAGTTGTAAACGTCCGTCCGCATCCGATTTTTGAACGCGACGGCTTTAACGTATGGTGCGATATGCACATTTCCTTTGCCGAGGCTGCAATAGGCTGTGAGCTTGAGGTTCCCACGCTTGACGGAAAGGTTAAGTACAACGTTCCTGCCGGCACCCAGGGCGGCGATATTTTTAAGCTCAAGGGCAGAGGTATCCAGAATATTAACGGCAGGGGAAAGGGCGACCAGCTTGTAAGAATAATTGTTGATGTTCCGAAGTCGCTTTCCGCCGAGCAGAAGGAGCTGCTTAAAAAGTTCGACGCAACGCTCGGAAATACAAGCCGTTTCGGCGAGGATACGAAACATAGTTTCTTCGGCAAGAAGAAAAAATAATTAACTCTTTTAAAAAAATGAAGAAATAAATGGGAAGCTTCGCTTCAGAACAGTATTATAATTGTCATTCTGAGCGTAAGCGAAGAATCTAAACCGATTATAAAAAAGAAGCCCTGCGTGGCTTCTTTTTTAATGATATAAATCTTCTGCGTATTTTAGTTGAAAAAATAAATTGTAAAAAATTTAATTTTATGCTTGACAAATTGTCTGAAATGATGTAATATATGACTGTAATCAATTGCACACAATTTAATTTTATAAAAGGAGTGTTATTATGAGCATTTATGACATCAAGGTTACTGACAACAAGGGTAACGAGGTTTCAATGGAAACTTACAAGGGCAAGGTTCTTCTTATTGTAAATACCGCTACAGGCTGCGGCTTTACTCCCCAGTACGAGGGACTTGAGAAGATGTATGAAAAGTTCTCCGACAGAGGCTTTGAAATTCTTGACTTCCCCTGCAATCAGTTCGCCTTCCAGGCAAAGGGCAGTGATGAAGAAATTCACGAGTTCTGCACGCTTAAGTACAATACAACATTCCCCCGTTTTAAGAAAATTAAGGTAAACGGCAGTGACGCCGATGAGCTTTTCAAGTTCCTTAAGGAACAGAAAAAGGGCAGAATCAAGTGGAATTTCACAAAGTTCCTTGTTGATTCCGAGGGTAACGTTGTTGACCGTTTTGAGCCTACAACAAAGCCCGAGGATATTGAGGCAAGCGTAGAAAAGCTTTTATAATAAAAGTGGTGTTTCGATGAAGGATAAATACGAAGCGTTAAAGCTTGACAACCAGATTTGTTTCCCGCTCTACGCGTGTTCAAAGGAAATTGTCAGAATGTATAAACCGTTTCTTGACGACATAGACTTAACGTATACGCAGTATATTACTATGATGGTTATGTGGGAGACGGAAGAAATAAACGTTAAAAACCTTGGAGAAAGGCTGTATCTTGATTCGGGTACGCTTACTCCGCTTCTCAAAAAGCTTGAAGCAAAAGGCTATATTAAGCGTTCAAGAAGCAAAACGGACGAAAGAAACCTTATTGTTTCGCTGACCGATGAGGGCAGGTTGCTTAAGGACAAAGCGGTATGTATCCCCGAAAAAATGGCAGGCTGCGTTCGCCTGACAAGGGAGGAAGCGTTTGAGCTTTACCGCCTTCTTCATAAGGTTCTTTCAACGGCAGAGGATGAAAAAAATGGATAAGAAAAACAATGACGTTATAATTATCGGCGCAGGCCCTGCCGGGATTTCCGCTTCGCTTTATGTAAAGCGCGCAAATAAGGATGTCCTTGTCCTTTATCACGGCGTTTCCCAGCTCGAAAAGGCAGAAAAAATTGACAATTTCTACGGCTTCCCCGACGGAATTGAGGGCAAAGAGCTTTACAAAAGGGGAATTGAACAGGCATTAAATCTCGGAATTGACGTAAAGGAAAAAGAGGTTCTGAATATTGAAATTAACCCCGATAAAACCTATACGGTAAAGACGGGCGACGAAACCTATGCTTCAAAAGCCGTAATTATTGCAACCGGCAATAAAAAATTACGCCCGAATATCAAAGGCGTAAAGGAATTTGAAGGCAGGGGAATAAGCTATTGCGCAATATGCGACGGCTTTTTTTACCGCAAAAAGAGCGTTGCCTTAATCGGTAACGGCGACTACGCTTTAAGCGAGGCGGACGACCTTAAAAATATCGTTTCCGATATAACGCTTCTGACAAACGGCTTGCCTGCGCCCGAGACTGATTTAAAGGTTGTTACCGACAAAATCAGCGAAATCAAGGGTGAAAAAAGAGTAGGCTCGGTTGTTCTTGAAAACGGCGAGGAAATACCCGTTGACGGCGTGTTTATCGCTTTGGGAACTGCAGGCGGAGCGGATTTTGCAAAGAAGCTCGGCGTAATGATGAACGGCGACAAAATAAAAGTAAACGAAAAAGCCCAAACTAATCTGCCCGGACTTTTTGCCTGCGGCGATTTGACGGGAGGACTGCTTCAGGTTTCGAAGGCGGTTTGCGACGGTGCAAACGCAGCGCTTGCGGCAGTTAAATATCTTAAAAATATCTGAAGGAGTTTTAGTTATGTCAGTAAAGGTATTAACGGATGAAAATTTTGAAGAAGAGGTTTTAAAGGCAGAGGGAACGGTTATTGTTGACTTTTTTGCAACCTGGTGCGGACCGTGTAAAATGATGGCTCCGATAGTTGACGAAATTTCAGAGGAAAGAACCGACGTAAAGGTTTGTAAGCTCGACGTTGACGAGGGTGAGGACACCGCAATGGAGTTCGGCATTATGAGCATTCCTACGCTTATGATTTTCAAGAACGGCGAGGTCGCAAAGACATTTGTCGGCGTAACCGAAAAGGACGAAATCATAGCTGCACTTTAAAATATTCACTTAAAAATAACTTAATCCAAAAAACGACTCTCCTTTATGGAGAGCCGTTTTGCTTTTATGATTTACGCGTTTGTGCAAATTCCGTATTTGTTGAAATTATAGGTTTTTGAACCTATCTTGACTTTTCTGTTTATAGCATTTACGCCGTTGGAGAAGAAATAATAATTGTAAACTTTTCCGTTTGAAGCGGCTATCTTCTGCCAACCCGTTCTCATATAACCGTTAGTGCCGAAATAATATCTGTACTTAACGCCTTTACTGTTTGCTATCCACTGCCAGCCTGTTCTCATATAGCCGTTAGTGCCAAAATAATATTTATATCCAATACCTTTTGAGTTTTTAATTGTTTGCCATCCGGTAAGCATTACACCGTTTGTGTGGAAATAATATTTATACGCAACGCCCTTTGAGTTCTTTATTGACTGCCAGCCTGTAAGCATAACGCCGTTTGAGGGGTTGAAATAGTACTTATATGCAACGCCCTTTGAATTCTTTATTGGCTGCCAACCTGTGCGCATATATCCGTTATCGCCGAAGTAATACTTATACGCAACACCTTTTGAATTCTTTATTGACTGCCAGCCTGTTACCATACAGCCGTTTGTGCCGAAGTAATACTTAAATTCAACACCTTTGCTGTTTTTAATTGATTGCCAGCCTGTGTGCATTGCACCGTCAGTGCCGAGATAGTGCTTGTATGTCTTGCCGTCACCGCGCTTGATGTTCTGCCAGCCTGTTTGCTTTACACCATTGACATAGTAAAAATACTTGCCGTTTTCTTTTATAAAGCAACTTTTGTCAAGTGGAATAAATGTTAATTCCTGTTTTTTTGCGAATTCTTCGGCACAAGAATTTGAATAGCCATAAATAACAGGATAACTATTTGTCATAACAAATTGTACTTCAACAATACTTATAACACTTTTTGGAATAGTTACACTTTCAAGTGATTTGCATGAAATAAACACACCATAGTCAATGCTAATAACTCCATCTGGAAATACTACATTCTTTAGAGAATTACAACCGCTAAATACATACTTGCCTATACTTGTAACAGAATCAGGTATTGTAATATTTGAAAGGGATGAACAATATGAGAATGTTTCATTACTAAGTTTAGAAATGCTGTTAGATAGTTTAACATTCTTTAATGATGAACATTCAAAAAATGCACCTTCCCCTATTTCTTTTACGCTATCGGGAATTGTTATATCAGTAAGTGATGTACAATATTGAAATGCTCCATAACCAATTTCAGTTATATTTTCCGGTATTGTTAATGTCTGAAGATTCCTACAATCCCTAAATGATCTATTGCCTAAACTTTTCACATTACTGGGGATTATAAATGAGGAATCTGTTTTACCCGATGGATAGAAAACCAATTTTGAGTTATCCCTTTCATATAGCACACCGTCAACGGAATAATAGGCTGTATTTGCGGGATCAACTTCTACACTTTTAAGAACGGGACATAAACAGAATGGATTTCTATCGTTAATATGGGTTACGCCTTGTGGAATGATGATTTTTTCTAAAGTGTTTGCATTTTCAAACATACAACCTACAACCGTGCTATTATTATCTTCTCTAGTTGAGCCATAAATATCCGTAACACTGTATCCGTCAAGGACAGAGGGAAAAGTGACTATTGAATCTGAGCCATAATAGCCTATTATTTCCGCTGTATCGGTGCTAAGAATTCTGTAACTCCAGTCGCCGCTCGTATATACCTCGTTTTCCGCAAACGCGGTTAAACCCGCCAGCGGAATGGCCGTTAGCACCATTAAAAGCACCAAAAGAATTGATAAACTTTTTTTGAACATTTTCATTTTACCTCCCAATGAAATTTTTGTACTTAATCATTATACAATATAAATTTCTGTTTTCCAATGCTCCAATGGGGTACAAATGAAAAAGTTTATAACGTCATATAGGATTTTATTTTTATTTAACAGTATTTTAATAGGGAAGATAGCCGCCTCTACGATTTTTAATTGATAATCGTACTTGGCGTAGGGCGGTGGCTTGCTGCTGCCGTTTGCCCTTACGGGCAAATTGTCGCCTTAGGCGACAACGGAACGGGAAACCCGTCCTCTACGAATCGGTTGAGATTCTTCGCTTTCGCTCAGAATGACATTTTTCATATTTACCTTTGCCAGAATTTTCTGTCGAGGCTTCTGTATCCGACGGCTTCCGCGATGTGCGGCGCGTCAATTATTTCGCTCGAGTCAAGGTCTGCAATTGTTCTTGCAACCCGAAGCACCTTGTCGTACGCTCTTGCGGAAAGACCTAAACTGTCAAACGCGTTTTTGAGCATCTGACTTGCCACGTCAGTCAGTATGCAGTATTTTTTGGTCGACGCCGAATCCATCTTTGCGTTACAGGTTATGTCCGTTCCCTTAAAGCGCTCTTGCTGAATAAGTCTTGCGGCGTTGACGCGCTTTTTTATTTCACTGCTCGGTTCGGCTTTTTGACTGCCTGACAGCTCCATAAATTCAACGGGCGGAACCTCAATGTGAATATCGAGCCTGTCAAGAAGGGGACCGCTGACCTTTGAAAGGTATCTTGCAGCCGCGCCTTTTGGACAGGTGCACGCCCTTTTCGGGTGACCGTAGAAGCCGCACGGGCACGGGTTCATAGCACACACAAGCATAATTGAGCACGGGTAAGAAAACGTCGCCGCAACACGGGCAATTGTGATTTTTCCGTCCTCTATAGGCTGGCGCATAGCCTCCATTGACTGCCTTGAAAATTCGGGCAATTCGTCAAGAAACAGCACGCCGTTATGCGCAAGTGATATTTCGCCGGGCTTCGGAATTGTTCCGCCGCCCGTAAGACCTGCAGGCGAAACCGTGTGATGAGGCGAGCGGAAGGGTTTTGCCTTTATAAGTGAAATTTTTTCGGGAAGCGCGCCTGCAACGGAATAAATTTTTGTCGTTTCAAGCGACTCTTCAAACGTCATATCGGGCAAGATTGACGGCAGCCTTTTTGCAAGCATGCTTTTTCCCGACCCGGGAGGACCTATCATTATAAGGTTGTGACCTCCTGCAGCGGCGATTTCGAGCGCTCTTTTAGCTTCGTACTGCCCCTTGACATCCGCAAAATCGGGAAGATTTGCTTTCTGTTCATACTCTCTGTAATCCTCGGCGCAGACGGGCTTTATATTTGTCACGCCGTTGAGGTGGTCAAGAAGCTCGTTGACGGTTTTTACGGGATAAACCGTAATATCCCTTACAACTGCGCCCTCGGCGGAGTTTGAAAAGGGAATAAATATTTCTTTTATTCCTGCCTGCTGAGCTTTGATTACCATCGGTAAAACGCCGTTAACGCGTCTGACGTCACCGTTTAAAGACAGCTCGCCTATGAACGCCTTGTCACTGATATCCGCCTTTAACTGTCTTGTCGCTTCAAGCAGGGAAACAAGCACCGGCAGGTCAAAGACCGAGCCGCCCTTTTTTACGTCGGCAGGGGAAAGATTTATAACGATTTTTGACATCGGGAAGTCATAGCCCGAATTTTTCATTGCCGAGCGGACTCTCTCACGGCTTTCCGAAACGGCTGTGTCGGGAAGTCCGACCACGTCAAATTTCGGTAAGCCTCCGCCGATATCGGCTTCTACCTCAACCACAAAGGTTTCCATTCCGAAAAGACCGATGCTAAGTACCTTTGAGAACACTTTTCTCACCTCAAAAAGATTATACAATACCTTTTGACCTTTTTCAATAAAATTGCATTTACTTTTTTGAAATATTTGGTATAATAAAATGTAGATTATTTATTTGGAGGTTAATGTATGAATGATATAAATGCTTTGTATTCACTCTGGAGTGAAAAAGCCGTTCTTGATAAGGACCTTATTGACGAATTGAAGTCAATTGACGGCAAAGAAGACGAAATTCTTGACAGGTTTTACCGTTCTCTTGAGTTCGGCACCGCGGGACTTCGCGGCGTTCTCGGAGCGGGCACGAACAGAATGAATATTTATACCGTTAATCAGGCTACGCAAGGACTTGCCGATTATCTTAACGAGGCATTCACTGACCCGAGCGTTGCAATTGCGTACGATTCAAGAATAAAATCGGATTTGTTTGCCCGTGAAGCTGCAGGCGTTCTTGCCGCTAACGGCATTAAGGTTTATATTTACCCCGAGCTTGTACCGACTCCTATGCTTTCCTTTGCAGTAAGGCGTCTTAAGTGCTCTTCGGGTATTATCATTACCGCGAGCCATAATCCTGCCAAATACAACGGCTATAAGTGCTATGACCCCAACGGCTATCAGATGACTGATGAGGCGGCGCAGAAAACCTATGAGTATATTCAGAAGGTTGATATTTTTGACGGCGTCAAGCGTATGGATTTTGAAAAGGGCATCAGCGACGGTATAATTGAATATATCGGCAGGGACGTTTACGAGGAGTTCTATTCGGCGGTTGAAAAATGTCAGGTCAACCCCGGAATTTGCAAAACCGCAGGTTTAAAGGTCATTTACACTCCTCTTAACGGTACGGGTAATAAGCCCGTGCGTGAGATTTTAAGACGAATCGGCGTTGAGGACGTAAGAGTTGTAAAGGAGCAGGAAAATCCCGACGGCAATTTCCCGACCTGCCCGTTCCCGAATCCCGAAATCAAGCAGGTATTTGAATGCGGCATTGAAATGACTAAAACCGAAAAAGCCGATTTGCTTTTGGCGACGGACCCCGACTGCGACAGAATGGGCATAGCCGTATATGACGGTAACGATTATGTTCTTATGTCCGGTAACGAAGTCGGTGTTATGTTCACCGAATATCTGCTCTCCTCACTTAAAGAGCAGGGCAGAATGCCTGAAAATCCAATTGTTGTAAAGACTATTGTCACAACAAAGCTTGTAGAAAAGGTTGCGAACAGCTACGGCGCAGAGTGCGTAGATTTGCTCACGGGCTTTAAATATATAGGCGAGCTTATAACTAACCTTGAAAAAGATAATCAGGCTGACCGTTTCATAGTCGGTATGGAGGAAAGCTACGGCTACCTTTCGGGCACTCATGCCCGTGACAAGGACGCGGTTGTCGCTTCGATGCTTCTTTGCGAAATGGCGGCTTACTACAAGTCAAAGGGAATGAGCCTTGTTGATTTGATGAACAGCCTTTATGAGAAATATGGAATGTACCTCAATACGCTTCTCAACTTTGGTTTCGAGGGCGCAAGCGGTATGCAGAAAATGGCTGATATGATGACCTCCCTTCGTGAAAATCCGCCGAAGGAAATTGCAGGACAGAGCGTTGTTACTGTTGCAGATTACAAAAAGAGCGAAAAGGTAAATGTTGAAACAGGCGAAAAGACTGTTATCAATTTGCCGAAGTCAAATGTCCTTTCGTATGCGCTTCCCGACGGCAGCGGCGCAATAGTTCGCCCGTCAGGTACGGAACCGAAGATTAAGATTTATATTACTGCCGTAGAAGCAGACAGGGCGGCGGCAGAGAAAAAAGCCGACAAAATCGGCGAAAGCATGAAAAAGCTTTTAGGGGTGTAAGATGAATAAGAAATTTGTAAAAGCAGTCGCAATTTTTCTTGCAATACTGATGCTTCTTTCGGTATTCGCAGTACTTATGAATGTGTTTGTATTTAAGCTTTAAATTTTTAAATTAAGATAAAAAAGACAGCTCAAAAAGGGCGTGCGGATAAGGGATTTAACAGATTTTGAAAAGCCCTTTTCCGCTATAACTGCTTCAAAAAGCGGGTTAAGGTGTCAGCCTTAACCCGCTTTTATTCATTGTTCTAACGAAAAATTTCTATTTCAAAATTGCGTATGCACCTCAAAAAATCATATTTTAGTGTAAGACAAGGCGAAAAGCGCAGGAATACTGTTTTGTATTCCGAGCATTTTTAACGCAGTATTACGCTAAAGGATGGTTTTTGAGGCTATTAAATCCCTTATCCGCACGCCCTAAAGGAGCTGTCTTTTTTGTCATTCTGAACGAAGTGAAGAATCTCAACCTACAGAATAGTCTCCCTTGTGTAAAGGGAGATGTCAGCCGTCAGGCTGACAGAGGGATTGTTGTAGGGGACGGGTCTCCCGTCCCGTTGCCCGTAGGGGCTTCATACCATCCGCCCGTGAAATAAATTCTTGCGAATTTGTGAAATGTTGTTATTAAGCAACGTGAAGTACGTTTCAAAAGAAACGCGTGAAGTGTTCCTTCGGAACGATGAAATGTTCCGTAGGGGCGTACTGTGTATGCCCGTCAAAGTCAGATAAAAATTAAAGGGCGGATAATATCCGCCCCTACGATAAGTTATTTTTATCTGTCAAAAATATTCGCCTTAATGCACATTATCTGTCCGTTTATTAAATCGACCATACCGTAATTTCCGTCCATTACCGCGCCGGGGTTGAAAATGTGAATGCCGCCGGAGTATTCATAATACTGGTTATGTGTGTGCCCGAAAAGGACAAGAGAAGCTTCATTTTTCAGTGCAGTTGTAAAAAGTAAATCCTCGCCGTATTTGACGTGCTCAAGGTGACCGTGAGTACAGTAAATCCTTATTCCGTCAAGGGTTAAAATTTCACTTTTCGGCGCAATTGAGCCCCAATCATTATTGCCGCTGATAAGTATGGGCGAAACGGGAAAAGGCAGGTCGATTTTGTCAAAGTCGTCAATTCCGTCGCCTAAAAAAATTATTCTGTCCGCTTCACGGTGAAGCAGAATTATTTTTCTCAGGGTTGTGTAATGCCTGTGTGAATCCGAAACAACCAACAGCCTCATTCATAATCTCCTTAAAAATTTCATAACTATAATATATACTTTTTTAGGAGGGAAATCAATGCCTGAAAGAAAAAACGAGAAGCTTGAAGAAATACTTAACGAGTTAAAAAATAAGGAAAAGGGGCAGTCCGCAGAGGATTTTCTGCTTTCAAAATTAAGTGACGAGCAGAGCGAAAAATTAAAGAGCATTATTTCAAATGACGAGTCTGTAAAGAATTTTCTGTCCTCCGAGCAGGCGCAGAAAATTATAAGACAGCTGACGGGGAAAGGGTGAAAAAATGGACGATATTGCATCTCTTCTCTCGTCGATTACGCCCGAGGAAATGGAACGTCTTAAGGGCATTGCCTCGTCAATTGCGCCGTCAATAATGCCTGAAACGCCCGGCAGTGACGCGCAGCTGCCGACAGGTCTTATGTCAATAATGCAGAACCTCAATTCAACAGACGACAAAACCGAGCTTATAAGGGCGTTAAAGCCGTTTTTAAGTGAAGAAAAGCAGAAACGGGCGGATGAGGCAATGCGGCTTTTAAAGGTTATGAGAATTCTTCCGCTCATAGGAAAGCTCAACATTAACGATTTGCCCGTGTGAGGTGGTAAAATGGCAACTGATTCGTATGCTGAAATAATGGAAATGCAACGTCAGGCTATGAGGCGAGCGCAAGACATTTCAAGACAGGAAAGACAGGCGGTAAGCACAGAAAAGCCGAGTGAAATTAAACAGATAAACTATACTCCGCGTGAGCCGAAGCACACGTCACTGCCCGTCACGTTTCCGAAAAGGGAGGAGAAAGAAAATGAAGAGGAAATCCTTTCTTTTCCGGATTCCGAAAGGGCAATGCTTTTGTCAATTCTTCTGCTTTTAAAAAATGAGGGAGCGGACGAAATGCTGCTTCTTGCGCTTCTTTATATTTTGGCGTAAAAATAGAAAAGAACTATTGAAAAAAATATTATATTATTGTATAATATCCTTTGGTCGTGTACCGTGTGGGCCCTGTGCGACAGGACGCTGTGAACCATGTCAGGCGGGGAACCGAGCAGCATTAAGCGGACTGTTCTGTGCGCCGCAGACAAGTCTGCACGGTATGCGGCTGTTTTTTTGAATTGATATTCAGCTTTTAAGGAGGTATGTGAATGTATCAGGTGCTTTACAGAAAGTGGCGCCCGAAAACCTTTTCGGACGTTTGCGGTCAACCGCAGGTTACCTCAACTCTTTTAAACGAATTAAAAGAGGACAGGCTTTCCCATGCCTACCTTTTTACCGGCTCAAGAGGTACGGGTAAGACAAGCTGCGCAAAGATTTTTGCAAAGGCTGTAAACTGCCTTAATCCGAAAAACGGCGACCCGTGTAACGAATGTGAAATGTGCCGCGCCATTGATAACGGCTCATGCCTTGACGTAATTGAAATTGACGCCGCTTCAAATAACGGCGTTGACAATATAAGGGATTTAAGGGACGAGGCTTCGTTTACCCCTGCCTCGGCGAAGTACCGCGTTTATATTATTGACGAGGTGCACATGCTTTCCATTTCGGCGTTCAATGCGCTTCTCAAAACGCTTGAAGAGCCGCCCGAGCACGTCAAGTTTATTCTTGCAACGACCGAGGTGCATAAATTACCCTCGACTATTCTTTCAAGATGTCAGAGGTTTGAGTTCAAGCATATAACGCCCGAGGATATCTGCGCGCGTCTTAAGTATGTGTGCGAAAATGAGGGGCTGGAGCTGACTGACGGCGCGGCGATGCTTATTGCCCGTCTTGCCGACGGAGCTATGCGTGACGCTCTTTCGCTTCTTGACCGTTGCGCCTCCTACGGCGAAACGATTACCGAAAAAACGGTTGAGGACGCCGCCGGAATTGCAGGCAGGGACTACCTTTTCTCGCTTGCGGACTGTATTGCAAGAAAGGACGTCGTAAAGGGACTTGAAATAATCGACACGCTTCATAAGAATTCGTGCGATATGGAAAGGCTCATTACCGAGCTTACAAATCACTTCAGAAATATAATGGTTGCAAAGACCGTTAAAAACTATAGGGAGCTTATCATCTGTTCGGATGAGGAAATTGAAAAGATAGTCAGACAGGGTGAAAGCATAAAGCTTGAAACCGTGCTTCACACTATTAACAGGCTCAACGAGGCGCTTGCGGTCATTAAAAAGTCCGTCAACAGGCGTATTGAAATGGAAACTGCGTTTATGTCGCTTTGCTCACCCGAGCTTGATAAGAGCAATGACGCATTGCTCGCAAGGGTTGCCGAGCTTGAAGCGCAGATAAGAATGCTTAAGTCGTCGGGCGTAAAAACAGAAGAAGATATAAGTGTTCGGGAAGAAGCTGTTTCGGCTGAACCTGTTACCGAAAAGAAGGCGGAAGAAAAAGCCGAACCGAAAAAAGAGGTTCCTCCCGTAACCGAAGAAGCCGAAAAAGCTCAAGCGAATGTAAAAACCGAGAGTAATGACTCCGCTCGGGTTCAGGCTCCAAACCCGTCTCTCGACGAGCAGCCGTTTGACAAATGGCCCGAGGCGGTAAAGCTTGCCTGCAGCGTGGACGTTCCCTTAATAGGCTTCCTGACAGGGACATCCGCAGTAATTTATAACGGAATAGTACTTATCAAGTCCGATAATCCCGTGTTAGGCTCGTTTTTACAGCAGGAAAATCACGCAAAGATTTTAAGAAGCGCGATTTTTAAAATTACGGGACAAAAATACAGACTCGGCATATATAAAAGCAAAACAGACTCCGAGGAGCCTAAAAAAGATCCGCTTGAGGACTTTTTAAATAAAGCGCAGAACCTCGGATTAAATGTTGAAAGGAAAGAATAAAATGAAAGCAAGAATTCCAAACCAGCCCCAGGGCAATATGATGCAGCGCCTTCAGCAGATGCAGGATAATATGCAGAAAACGCAGGCGGAGGTTGAAGAGGGTGAATACACCGCTTCCGCAGGCGGCGGAATGGTAGAGGTCACCGTCAGCGGAAAGCACGAAATCAAGTCCATTAAGCTTCAGGAGGATGTAGTCGATAAGGACGATATTGAAATGCTTGAGGATTTGCTTACCGCCGCTATCAACGAGGCTATGCACAAGGTTGACTCCACCATGGAGCAGAGAATGGGCGAAATTACAGGCGGACTGAATATCCCCGGACTCGGCGGACTCGGTCTTTAAGAATAAAAAGAAAAAACGAAGGCAATACTTATGTCATATAATGTAGCGGCGCTTCAGAAGCTCATAGACCAGTTTCAGAAAATGCCCTCTGTCGGCGCAAAGAGTGCCCAGAGAATGGCTTTTTATGTTCTCGGACTTACTGAAGACGAGGCAAAGGAGTTTTCCTCCTCAATTCTTGAAGCGCATGAAAAAATCCATAAATGCTCGGTCTGCTGCAACCTTACCGAAAAGGAGCTTTGCAACGTCTGCGATAATCCTGCCCGTGACAGGTCGGTTATCTGCGTTGTGGAGGATCCCAGAGACGTAATCGCAATTGAAAAGACCCACGAGTTTAAGGGCACTTATCATGTGCTCCACGGCGCAATTTCGCCGATGAACGGCGTCGGTCCCGAACAGCTGACGATAAAGGAGTTGCTCTCGCGTATGAATACGGATGAGGTCGGCGAGGTCATTATGGCGACTAACCCCACCGTTGAGGGCGAGGCGACAGCTATGTATATTTCCCGTCTTTTAAAGCCGATGGGAGTTAAGGTTACGCGCCTTGCTTACGGCGTACCCGTAGGCGCCGACCTTGAATATGCGGATGAAATAACCCTCCTTCGCGCGCTTGAAGGCAGACAGGTTATTTAATCAATGTCATTCTGAGCGAAGCGAAGAATCTCAACCGATTCGTAGGGGCGGATACCATCCGCCCGTAAAGTCAAATGTAAATTAACGGGCTGGGAAACCCAGCCCCTACAATGAAATGTAAATTCAAATGATATCGTAGGGGACGGGTCTCCCGTCCCGTCGTTGCCATTGGCGGCAATTGCCCGTAAACGGGCAACGGGCGACCGCAGGTCGCCCCTACAATTAACGAATAATTATGAAGGGCAAGTATTATGTCTGAAAACAATAAAACAATTGCAAATAATAAAAAAGCCTTTCACGACTATTTTGTACTTGAAAGCTATGAGGCAGGCATTGAGCTGTTCGGCACGGAGGTTAAGTCCGTCAGGGCAGGTAAGGTCAATTTAAAGGACTCCTGGTGCAGTATTGACGGCGGCGAAATCTTTGCAAACGGCGTTCATATTTCGCCCTATGACCACGGTAACATCTTTAACCGTGACCCGTTAAGAGTCAAGCGCCTGCTTATGCACAAAAGGGAAATAAACCACCTTTTCGGCGTTATAAAGCAGCAGGGACTGACCCTTATACCTTTAAGCATTTATTTCAAAAAGGGCAAGGCGAAAATGCAAGTAGGTCTTTGCAAGGGTAAAAAGAATTACGACAAGCGCGCCGTTGCCGCCAAAAAGGAAGCGGACAGAACAATTGAAAGAACAATGAAAGAGAGGGGACATAATCAGTAAACAGTTTTTACTGTTCCTTTGAAAATATCATCTGAATTTGGGGATGAAAGGATTTCGACGGGGACACTGAAACATGATAAGCGAGTAGCGGCGAGGAACCGCTATAAAAGCCTCAAGTTTAGAAATAAACGACGAAAAATTAGAATTAAAAGCTGCTTAATTTAAGCAGCCGTTCTCCCCGGGAGTACTGCGACCCGGGAAAGAGCGTCAAGGAGCAGTGAACGTGAACGGGTGAGTGTCGCATAGCCCGTCATGAACAGTGCGGCTACTTTTCCCAAAAGACAGTTAAGAGTCGTTTGGGACGGGGAATGTAAACTCTTAACTACACTCGTAGAAAGTTGTGCGGATGGGTTTTCGGACGCGAGTTCGACTCTCGCCATCTCCATTGAAGAAGCAGCCTTTGGCTGCTTCTTCAGCTAAATTCGCCTTATGGCGAGATAAATTGACCGTTGGTCAGCTAAATCTGTTTCACAGGCTAAATTTGGCTGCGCCAAGCTGAAATGCGAATTTAATTTAGCTGTGAGCCAAGCGAACAATTTAGCCATAAGCGAAGCGAATGTTTTAGCTGCTGCAGAGCGGCAATTTAGCAAATATAATAAAGAGGTTAATAATATGTCTGAAAGTATTATGCTCAACAAATCAAAAGATTTTGCCGTTGAGACAGTCCGAATTTGTCGGGATATTAAAAACAATAAAGGTGTAGCTGTTCTTGTAAATCAACTGATTCGTTCTTCAACATCAATTGGCGCAAATATTCACGAATCCAAATATGCTCATAGTACTGCTGATTTTGTTTCAAAAATGCAAATAGCATTAAAGGAATGTTATGAAACTGAATATTGGCTTGAAATTCTTTTTCGCACAGAGTGTATGGATGAGAAAGTATTTAGACATTTAAGTTCGGAATGCGGAAGTATCCGCCGTATGCTCATTTCCTCAATTAACACAGTCAAGGCAAATAAATCGAAATAGTTCCTGTTGAAAATTATTTTTAAACAAACAAAAGCACCTGTTTTTACAGGTGCTTTAATTATTTGTTATTCATTTTTCAGTTCATTGAATTGACTGCGTCCGAGGTGGCGTCCTGTCTTTCGTTTACGCTGTCAACGGCGTCCTTGGCTTGGTCAATTATTGAATTGCCGCTGCCTTCGGAGTCTGAAGAAGAAGCGTCCGAAGCGGTATTGCCGCTTGCCGCGTCAGCGGTTGAGGAGGAGCCGGAGTAGGTTGCATTTGTATCGGTAGTGATTTTGACATTTTCGGCGCCGAATTCATCCTTCATCCCCTGAAGATAGGCTTCTCTGTCCTCTTCATTATAAAAGTGCATTTCGCCGTTGCCTACGGATTCGAATAACTCGCCGTGCTTGTGGAAATCGTGAAGATTCCAGTCCTCACGCAGCTTTTCTTCCTCGCCGGGATAAATGTAGCCGTCGGTGCCGTAATATTTGTCATAGGTCTTTTCACCGTCAACTGTCGGGAAGCCGTCAACATATCTTGTCTTTGCGGGGACATAATCGCCGTAGTCAACGTGGCCGTAAAGGTCGTTGTCTGCGAGAATATCGTACTGATTTTCCGCGTTAAGACCTACGGGGTAATCCTGCCTGTCATAGGTGTATTCGTCAGCCGAGGAGGTGGCAATTGCGTTAGCCGTTTCACCCTTAAGAGTGACCGTGGGATTTACGTCATAGGCGGCGTTTATCACCGTCAGCGCGCAAACAGCCGCAACGAGAAGGGCAACTGCGAAGAGCATCTTTTTCATTTAAACACACTCCTTATGTGTCATATCAATTCAATTATATTCTATATTTAATTAAAAATCAATTGTTTTATTCGTACGTTCTTTTAACCGCGGCGCTTACATTGACGGGGGAAATGTCGATTTCAACCGTGTCGCCCGGCTTTATATTTTTTCCCGTGACGTCAACCGCGCAGTTCGTAAGACCCACTGCGCCGACAACCTTTGCGGTTTTTCCGTTGATTTTAACCGTAAGGCATTCTTTTTTTAAAAATCTTTTGACGGGCGAAAGCATACGGCGAAGAAGCGAAACTATACCGGTTATTTCCTGGGCTTTTTCGTAGCCGAAGCCGTCAAAATGACCAACGGGGACAATTGCAAGAACCGTGTCGCGTTTTGCGGTGAAGTCGCCGCTGTAGCCGACTGACACGCCCTTTTTAATATTTTTAATTTCAATGACCTGACTTCTTAAAACGCCGATTTTTCTTAAATCGAGCTTACTTTTCGTGATAACTCTTCCCGTGAATGCCGAGCCGATTCTCACCGCGTCAAGCTCGGTGCCGCTGACGTTAAGAAGCGCAGGGGAGGAGGCGGCGTAAACCTTGCCGACGTCAATGCCCCTTTGCTTTAGCTGCTCAACCGTATTCAGAAAACGGTTTAACTGCTTTCTTGTCAGCTCTTCATTAGTAAAAGCCGAGCTGAAATGGGTGTAAATGCCCGTAAACTCAATATTCGGTGTCTTTCGGTAAATGCTTTCAATTATATCCGTTTCTTCAGGCAAAAAGCCGTAACGCGAAAGACCCGTGTCGATTTTTATGTTAGCCTTTACAGTCTTACCTGCCCTTTCTGCGGCGGCATTCAGAACTGCGGCGCTGTCAAGTGAACCGACAGTTGCAATGCAGTTGTTGTTTACAAGTATTTCAGCTTCGCTTTCAAGGCAGGTTGAACGCATTATGAGAAGCGAATCGTTTTCGTCAAGAACATTTTTTCTCAACGGCTCAATATCGCTGACCTCGGCAACCGCAAAGGAGGTAATGCCCTCTTCTTTAAGAACCGAAGAGAGAAAATCCCTGCCGAGCCCGTAACCGTCAGCCTTTAAAACTCCGATTACCTCGTTGCCTGCCTTTTCTTTTATAAGAGAAATATTGTGCTTTAAATCCTCTTTTTTAATAACGTATTCGTTCATAATTTTTTCCTGATTTCATTTGCGATATTAAAGCCCTTGTATACAACAGGCTTTAAAACATAGTCAAATTCGCCTATAAACTCCTTCATATAACCGCCGAAGCCGTGCTTGAAGCGCCAAAGACCGTAATGGGGGTTGTCTGGGTTCTGACAGTCGCCGCTTATTCCGCCGAAATCATACACCTTACAGCCGCATTCCATACCCCACTGCATCATAGCCCACTGCAAAGCGTAGTTCGGATACACGTTTCTGTGGGCGTTTGAGGAAGCGCCGTACTGATATTTCATTACGTTCTGACCCCATTTTATTGCAAGAGTGCCTGCAATAGCCTTGCCTTCGTAATACGCCATATAGAGCCTTGCGTCCTCGCCCATACAGTTAAGTATTTTTTCAAAATACCATTTCGGACGTGTAGAGAAGCCGTCGCGTTCGCCCGTTTCTTTCATTATTGAAACAAAGTCGTCAAGCGCTTCAACGCCCATTACCTTAACCTCAACTCCCTTTTTGGGAGCCTTTCTTATACGCGTGCGGTAGTCGGGCTTGAAGGTGAGCATAAGCTCTTCCTCGTTCATACCGTTGTAGTCAAAGCAGTAAACAAACCTCGGCTGGACGTTTTCAAAATCCATACAACCGGGATTAAGCTCCTTAAAGCCTTTTTCAAGAAGATGCTTTTTGTATTCCTCATTTTTAACCGTGATTTCGGGGTCGATTTTAATGCAGTAAGCCTTGTATTCCTTCGCAAGGTCCAGAAGACCGTCAAAAAGAGCGTCAAAGGTTTCAAAATCGTCCTCGTCGGCGGCAAAGCCTCGGCAAACATAGAAAAGCGAATACTTAACCACGGGGATAAAGCGGATTAAAACGGAAGCTGAGCCTTTTATAACGCCGTTGTCATCCTTTAGCATTATTGCTTCCCATTTCCACGCGTCTTTTACCTTTCCCCATTTTGACGAGTGCTGAAAAAGACCCTTGGGGTGACTTTTTATAAAGCTTTCGTACTCTTCAAGATTTTGTGAATTAACTCTTTCTATCACTTTAATTACCTCTTTAGTCCTTTGCATTTGCAAGCTGCTTTGCCTTTTCAAACTCCTCCTGAATTTCTTCGGACGGAGCCTTTGTAAGAAGCGAAACAACAACAATGAGAATTGATGAAATAATAAACGCCGGCAGAATTTCGTAAATGCCGAAAATCTTTCCCCAGAAGCCCTCAATATTAAGTGTGCCCAGGAAATGGAAAATAATAGTTGAAATGCCGCCGGAAATAATGCCTGCGTAAACGCCCGGAGCGTTCATTCTCTTCCAGAAAATCGAGAAGAGGACTGCCGGACCGAATGCCGCGCCGAAGCCTGCCCAGGCGTAAGAAACTATTCCGAAAACCTCGCTTTCGGGATTTGCAGCAATTGCAACGGCGATAAGCGAAATGACTATAACGGACGCTCTTGAAATCCACATAAGCTTTTTGTCGCTTGCCTTTTTGTCAAAGGCGGCGTAGATATCGTTTGCAAATGCGGATGAAGAAACAAGAAGCTGGGAATCAGCCGTTGACATAATCGCCGCAAGAATAGCCGAAAGCAGAATGCCTGCAAGAATAGGCGGACACAGCGCCTGAATGGAGTCCATAAATACCGTTTCCTTGTCTAAAAGGGGAGTGCCCTTAAAGAAAACCTTTCCGACCATACCGACCATAAGCGCGCCTGCCATTGAAATAATAACCCATATCATTGAGATTACTCTTGCAGGGCGGATGCCCGACGGCTTTTTGATACCCATAAATCTTGCAAGTATGTGAGGCTGACCGAAATAGCCGAGACCCCACGCGAGAGCAGAGGCTATAACGAGACCTGAAAAATTACTGTCGGGGAAGATGTTTAAAAATCCGTCCTTAACAGCCGCAATCCCGTCTGCTGAAGGAACTCTCGGGTCCTTGAAAATCATAATCAGAGGAACTGCAACAAGGGAGCAGAACATAAGAATTCCCTGAATAAAATCCGTCCACGAAACCGCAAGAAAGCCGCCGAGGGTGGTGTAGGTGATAATAACAACCGCGCCTAATGCGAGAGCCTTACCGTAAGAAATGCCGAATACGTTTACAAAAAGCTTTGCGCCTGCAACAAACATTGAAGCGGTATAAATGAGGAAAAAGAAAAGAATGAACATAGCGCAGATTATTTTAAGAGCCTTGCTTTTTACCCTGAAACGCGCTTCGAAATAAGTCGGCATTGTCAGCGAATCGCCTGCCGCTTCGGTGTACGCGCGAAAACGCTTTGCAACGAAAAGCCAGTTGAGATAGGTGCCGAGTCCAAGACCCAAAGCAGTCCAGACAGCTTCCTTTGTACCTGCCAAGGAGATGTACGCAAGACCCGGAAGACCGGTTAAAAGCCAACCGCTCATATCCGACGCCTGCGCGCTCATTGCCGTAACCCAGGGGTTAAGGCTTCTTCCGCCGAGCACATAGTCTTTAATGGAATTGTTCTTTTTGTAGAAAAGAATTCCGATGCCTATCATCATCAGAACGTAAAGAGCAAATATTATGATTACCTGCGTGTTCATTTGCTTTCCCCCTTCTATTTTTTATATAATAAATAATAATAGCATAAATATACATTTTTTTCAATAAAAAAACAAAATAATGCCATATTAAACAAAATCCGCACTCAGCGTACGGATTTGCTGAGTACGGGTTTAAGAGCCTTGCTTAATAAAACTGCCGCAATAAGCTTTAACAGGTCGGGAATGATAAACGGCAGAACGCACATTGAAAGAGCCGAATAAAACGTTACCTTTTCTTCTCCGTTAAATACAAAGGTAAACCACAGCGTGCCGAAGACGTAACAGACCGCAAGACCGATTAAAAGCGAAACGGTTTTTGCTGTCAGGGAGTCGCTTATAAGCTTTTCGCATAAAAGAAAGATAAGCCCGATAAAAATGAAGCCCGTAATGTATCCGCCCGTAGGTCCGAGAAGCGCGGAGGGTCCGCCCTTAAAGCCGGAAAAAACAGGAGCGCCTGCAAGACCGAGAAGAATGTAAATGAGAATTGAAAAAGTGCCGTTTCTTCCGCCTAAAAGCAACAGCGTCAGAAAGACGCCGAAGGTCTGAAGCGTAACGGGTACGGGCGACACGGGAAAGGTCAGCCACGCGCATACCGCCATTACCGCCGCAAACAGGGCAATAAGTGAAATATCCTTAACATTAAGCTTCTTTTTTTCCAACATAAAACTCCCCTTGTAAAAAAGTCCAAGGAGAGTTTAGCATTGAGTTTTGAGTCTGTCAATTCATTATTTTAAATTATTCTGAATTTTTGCCGCCGTAACGGTGTTTTCAAGAAGCATTGATACGGTCATGGGACCAACTCCGCCGGGGACGGGAGTGATATATGACGCCTTTTTTTCGACCTCGTCAAATAAAACGTCGCCGCAGAGCTTTCCGTCTTCATTTCTGTTAATTCCGACGTCAATAACAACCGCGCCGTCCTTAACCATATCGGCAGTGACAAAATTCGCCCTTCCGACCGCCGCAACAAGAATATCGGCGGTTTTTGTAATTTCCTTAAGGTTTTTCGTCTTTGAATGGGCAATTGTAACCGTGCCGTTTTTCTGTAAAAGCAGCATTGACATAGGCTTGCCGACAATATTGCTTCTGCCGATAATAACGCAGTTTTTACCCTCAATTCCGATATTGTAATAATCGAGCATTTTAATTATGCCTGCAGGCGTACAGGGCTGAAAGCTCTGAACACCCTGAAGAAGCTTTCCGACGTTTACCGCGTGAAAAGCGTCAACGTCCTTATCGGGAGAAATTGCGGAAATTACCTTGCTTTCGTCAATGTGCCCGGGTACGGGAAGCTGACAGAGTATTCCGTTTACGTCTCTGTCAAGGTTCAGCTTTTCGATTATTTCAAGTAACTGCTCGGTTGAGGTGCCCTCGTCAAGGGCAATTTCCTTTGAAATAATCCCCGTTTCCTCACACGCTTTTTTCTTGTTGTTCACATACGTTCTTGAAGCCGGATTATTACCGACGATTATAACCGCAAGACAGGGATTTACGCCCTGCTTTTTAAGTTCTTCCACACTTTTTTTAACATCCTCTTTAACCGCCGAGGATACTTTTTTTCCGTCAATTATCAGAGCCATTTTCCGTTGCCACCTCTTTATTTTCCCCTGCAGGGTTCTTTTTCAGTTCAACAAACTTTGCTATGAGTAAAAGCGTACAGCAGATTACAAGTCCTAATGAGAGAGCCTGGGAAACCCGGATATTTGTAGCCGCAAGGTAAAGGCTGTCCGTCCGAAAGCCCTCGATTATGGTTCTGCCTAAGCCGTACCATATAGCGTAGCATAAGAAAAGCTGACCGTTGAATTTATAGTATTTTCTGCTCAAAAAGTAAAGAATGGCAAAGCCGAGAAGGCACCAAAGCGATTCGTAAAGGAAGGTCGGGTGAACGGGCTGTGAGGGGTCAATTGTAATTCCCTTTGCGGTAATTTCCGAAAAATGCTCGGTAAGATAAGCCGTTGTTTTATCGCTTAACATTCCCCACGGAGCGGTGGTGTTTGTGCCGAAAGCCTCCTGATTTGCGAAATTTCCCCAGCGGCCGATTCCCTGACCGATAAGAAGGCTCATGCCGATGAAGTCAAGTAACTGACCCATGCTCATCTCATGCTTTTTGCAGACGAAATAAGCCATAATCAGTCCGCCGATAATTCCGCCGTAAATCGCAAGTCCGCCGTTCCATATCTGTACGATTTCGCCAAGATGATTTTTGTAGTAGGACCACTCGAAAATGACGTAGTAAAGCCTCGCTCCGACAATTCCGCCGACTGTTCCGAAAATAAGCACGTCGACCATATGGTTGAGGTTTACCTTGTACTTATACGCCATTCTTCCGCCGAACAGCACCGCAAGCAGGAAGCCGAACGCAATAATCACGCCGTACCACTTAATCGTCATACCGCCGATTTCAAGAAAATTTTCACTCACGTCGAAAATGTGCTTAAGTCCGGTGAACTTAACGCTCGTATAGTCCGTGAAAAACTTCATGAGTTTTTCTCTCCTTTGTAAATCAAATTCAAGATATAATTATACCATACACTCATTCGTTTTTCCACAGAAATTTACAATTATTTTATGACTTTTGCCGTCAAGGGTGAGAAAGTCGCTTTTTTCACCGTCAATAAAAAGTCCGGTATTTGAATTTCTGAAATACTCGATTTCGTATTTTTCTTCTTCAAGAGTGAGAGTGAGAACGCATTTATCCCATTCCGACGGAAAGCTCGGCTTAATAAAGATTTTTTTACCCTCTTTTTTAATTCCGAAGATGTCCTCTATAACGGTTTTGTAATACCAGCCTGCGCTACCCGAATAAATTGACCAGCCGCCTCTGCCGCAGACGCCCTTTGCCGAATACACGTCGCCTGCAAGAAAGTAAGGCTCCGTCATATACATTTTTGCGTCTGAAACGTTTTCGTACTTATTGAGCGGATTTAAAAGCGAGAGCAGCTCGTATCCCTTGTCCGCCTGACCGTTTTCAATAAACGCCTTGCACAGCCATACCGCCGCGTGGGTGTACTGACCGCCGTTTTCCCGAAGCCCTACGGGATAGGCGGAAATATAGCCTGCGCGCCTGTCATTTTCAAAGCCTTCCGAAAAAAGCTTTATGAGTCCGTGCTCTCTGTCAACAAGTTGACTTTCGGCGTTTTCAAGCGCCGCCGTCACTCTTTTTTTGTCGGGCATTTTACAAAATACCGCAAAGGACTGGGAGAGCGAGTCGATTTTACATTCCTCGCTGTCTTCGTTCCCGAGAGCGCTCCCGTCGTCAAGAAAGGCTCTTACATATCTTTCGTCGGAATACGCGTTTTTATCAATTGCCTGACGAAGCGAAGCGGCAAGTGAAGAGTATTTTTCCTTTCTCTTTTCGTCGCAGAGCGCGCAAAAGTCCTCAAGCACCGTTATAAGAAATTCGCCGAGCCATACGCTCTCTCCGTTTCCCTTTCTGCCTACGGTGTTGTACCCGTCGTTCCAGTCACCGCCCAAAATCAGCGGAAGACCGTTCTTTCCGAAAACAAGGCTTTTTTCAATTGCTCTTACGCAGTGGTCAAAAATCGCCCCGTACTCTTCCGACGGATAGGTTTCAATATATCTTTCCGTTTCGTTTTCCTTTAACTGTTCGCACTTGAGAAACGGCGCGTTTTCATAAAGAATTTTTGAGTCCCCGGTAGCTTTAACATATTCGCAAACCGCCTTTACAAGCCAGAGTCTGTCATCCGAATAACGGGTTCTTACGCCCTTTATTTTTCCGTCGGGTAAAACGTGAAACCAGTGCATACAGTCGCCTTCGGTAAACTGAGCCGAGGCGTTAATGAAAATTTGTCTGCGCAGCCTTTCGGGAGAGAGAACGCAAAGCGACAGTGTATCCTGAATCTGGTCCCGAAAGCCGTATGCTCCCGAGCACTGGTAAAAGCCCGTGCGCGCCTGAAGGCGGCCTCTTATAATCTGGATGGGTAAAAAAGTGTTTACAAGCGCGTCAAGGTTTTTATCGGGAGAGTGGATTTCAATTTCGTTTTTAAGCTTTGAAATAGTGCTTTTTTCGCCGCCTTCGTAGCCGAGCGTAAAAGAAATTTCAGCTTCCTTTTCGAGTAAGATTTCCTTTCCGAGAGCCGCAACGGGATAAGCGCTTATTTTATTTGAATGCTTTTTCCACTCTCCGCCAAAAAGCGAGAGCTTATCAAAAATAAGAATATCCGCGTCGGGAGTCGAAAGAGTCATTTTTCCATTAAAATCCGTATTCAGCGGATTTGAAAAAGTGATTTTTTCGTCTGTGTTTTCAATTTTCAAAAGCCTTTCTTTGCCCTTTTCGAAGGACAAAACAGGCTCGGCTGAATAAATTGCCTTGATGCTTCTTTTTTTATCGGTTAAATTAAGCGCCTTTAAAAGAATGTGTTTTTCGCCGTTTTCAACGTTTATTTCCACGGTGAATTCAATATTATCGCAAATGCTTTTGTAAACCGCTTTATCCTTTAAAAACGTCACGTTTGACTGCAGCAGCGGATTATAATACCCGTTTTCCGTTTTTATAAGCAGCATTTCACCGTTAAGGTCCGTTCTTGTGTCGTTTGACCAAGGCGTCAGCTTATTGAGGAAGGAATTCGAGTAATACGAAAACCCGGGCCCCTTGTCTGTTAAAAGCGTTCCGAAACAGTCGTCGGAATAAATAAAGCACCAGGGCAAGACGGGGGAAACGTTGATTTCATATCCGTCCTTTAAAAGCGAATTTTCACTTTCCTTCCTTTTGCCGCAGAGAATTTTTATCTTTGAAAACCTGTTTTCCTGCTTCTTTTCCTCAATTTTGTTTTCGGCAAGAAACGAGCAGCAGGCATATAAGAAATTAACCGCGCTTTCGTCATATTTATCTTTTTCAATTATAAAAATATCGCCCCGGCTTTTTCCCTCTTCCTTTAGAAACCTTTTAATTTCATTTTTTCGTTGACTGTCACACAGTATTACAAGGTCATTTTTTATAAACGAATTTATAAAGCAGGTGTGGATTTTAAGAAGCCTTGAGAGAAAAGTTAAATCACCCGTGCTTTCAAACGGGAAAAGAATAATGGGTCGGTCTCCCGAGATGCCCATACTCCACAGCGCGTCAACCGCTCTTTCATTTTTGCTTATTGCATTAACCGTTTTTTCTTTAAGAACGGGAGTAAAAATCAGATTAGGCAGTATTTCCCTTGCAAGCACCGAGGTCTGCGAAGAGGAGCCCAAAACGGCGTTCGCGTTTTCAAAGGAGGAGAGCGAGCCGTTTCGTCTTCCCGAAACTATGATTTCCTCACTCTTTTTACTGTCCTTTTCAGCCGCAAAGAAAAGCGTAAAGGTCTTTTTCTCTTTCGGAGAAAGACTTACCCGAACCGAAAAAAGTCCGCAGCAGTCGGGAATTCCGCTTTGGGCGGAAAAATTGTTGTCAAAGTTTTCAAGCGAAAAAATTCCGTAAGGTCTTTTTAAAACATTTTCCCTTTTACAGGTAAAGGAAAACGGGGTGTCTTTTAAAAAGCCGCAGCTTAACGCCATCTGGTTGTCAAAGTTTTTGTCACGCCTTGAAAACGAAAGTATTTTTTCCTTTTCGTCAAAGGAGTCCGTGACAAAAAGATTTGAAAACGCGGGATGGCTTTTCTGTGTCTGAAAGTCCGTCAGGCACGGCTCAAGGTAAATAATCAGCTCCCCGTCAAGCCGTCTTTTTGAAAGATTCTGCAAAGTGAAGCTTCTTTTTTCTAAAGGGAGAAACCTGTGAACCGAAAGCCGTTGGGTGAGCTTTACGTCGGAGTCAAGATAGGTTATTTGAGCCTCGTTCTCCTTGAAAACACAGCTGTATTTTTCCTTTTCGTCAAGATTCATAAACGGCGAAAAATGCTTTTTAACTCCGTTCGCCCTGAAAATCGCCGTAACCGAGTTCGGAGAAAAAAGCATATCCTCGCTGTGCCTGAAAATACATTTGTCGCGGTAGGTGCTTTTCGTCACGCCGTTTTCACAAACCGTAAGGGTCCATTCGCCGTTTGAGTACGCCTGTGCCTTGGGATTAAGAACGGAAAAGGAGTTTCGCTCCTTTACAAATCTCTCGCGTCTTTCGTCCTTTTGCTTTTTTGTTCTTTTGCTGATATTTTTAAGAATCGGCGTGTAGGTGGGTATCTGCTCGTCAAGAAGCGCGTTTCCTGCCGCCATATCGAGGTCGCTCATAAACAGCTTCTGAACCGCAAAGGAGTCCGTAGCGTTAAAAACGGAAAGCATACTCATTCCTATATGGTGAGCCATATAGCTTTTAATAATTCTGTATTCCCTGTTTTCCGTTCTGTCTCTTGTGAAATCAGCCGCCTCGTAAAGTCCGTAAGGACCGAGAAGATGAAGCCGCTCAAGCCTTTTTATATTTGCAGAAGCCTTTTTGGGAGAAAAGGGGAGAGCAAGGTAAGACGAGTACGGGCTTATAACAACGTCGTTTTCATTGGCGCGGCTGAGTCTTAAGCGGTTAATTCCGTGCGCCTTGTACTGGTAATTGTAATCGCTGTCAAAGCTGTAGAATGCGCTTTCGCTGACGCCCCAGGGGATTTTCTTCTTCTTTGCGTAAAGAGACTGACAGTAAAGGCAAAAGCGCAGACCCTCATAGGAAAAGGTGTTCTTCTTTGCAGGAAGAAAAATATTCGGCATAAAGTATTCGAACATTGTTCCCGACCAAGAAAGCGGGCCTGTGTATCGGCCTGCTTTTCCGGGAAGCCTTGAAAGCGCACCCCAGTGCTTTTTGTCAACCGTTCTTCTGCTTACCGCAAAGTAGCTTGTCATTCTCGCTTCGCTCATCATAAGGTCATAGTAAGAAGAGGAAAGGGCGTTTTCGGTTACGTCAAAGCCGATGTGGAATAAATGCCGCTTTTTGTTATAAAGAAAGGTAAGGTCGGTTTCGTCAATTATTTTTTCAATTCTGTTTATGAGTTCCCGGGTCCTTTTTGTGTTTTTGCCATAGCCTTTAAGTCCCTGCTTGAGAGCGGTGAGAGAGCATAAAAGATTTCCGCTGTCAACGGTTGAAACAAACCTCGGTTCGAGCGGTGAGAGCGTCAGCGTGTCGTACCAGTTATAGAGATTTCCCCTGTATTTTTCAAGTTTTTCAATACTTGTAACCGATTTTTCGATTCGTTCAAGCATTTCCTTTTCGCCTATAAAGCCGCTTTTTTCCGCCATCAGAACGCAGACGAGCATTAAGCCGATGTTAGTAGGCGAGGTGCGGTGCGCAACCCTGAAAACGGGCGAAAACTGAACATTGTCTGCAGGAAGATAATTGTCCTTTCCCGAAGAGTAATCCTCATAGTATTTCCACTGCGCGGCGGCATGGGAAAGCAGTCGTTCCTTTGTCAGCGCGTCAATTTCGCCGTCATCCCTTTTAATCGGCTTTTGCGAGAAATACTCAAAGAGAATATTGAAAAGGAAAAGTATTCCGCAAAGCACGGTGTAAGGCGAATGAAAGTAAAAAAGAATTGCCGCGGTCAAAACGGACGGGGTATTGTTTATAAGAATACGGAAAAAATTGTTGCTTTTTTCACTGTCCGCTGCGGTTGTCCATTCAAGCAGTTTTTTCTTTGAGATAAGCTGGCGGAAAAGCGCCCTTAAAACGGCGGAAGCGCTTTTGAAGGCGGTGACGGGAAGCATTATAAGATTTATTGCCGCCTGCGTAAGCCTTGAAAGCGCTTCGGGTACGGCTGCGGAGTAGTAAAGCCTTGAAAGCATAGCCGTTCCGCCCGAAAAAAGCGCCTTGAAAAATGAAATGAGTTCGCCTGAAAATACGCTTAAAAGCGAAACGGAAATCATAACCTCCCGAATGGGATTTGAAAAAAAGACACTGCTCACTAAAAGCAAAAGCGCAAAAACGGCTGTTACGCTTCGCCTTAAATTTTCAAAAAGCTTATACCTTGAAATAAACGAAAGGGAATTTTTCTCATTTCCCTTAAGCGCGGACGGAGACGGGAGAAGAAAGCCGATATTCTGCCAGTCGCCGCGAATCCACCTGTGAAGCCTGGATAAATACGAATGCTCGCTCTTTGGAAATGAGTCCTGAACCTGGGCGTCGGACACAAAAAGCGTTTTAAGAAACTCGCCTTCGATAATATCGTGGCTGAGTATTTTTTCGTCCTTGAAGCGGTCAAGTATAACCTCGTCATACGCTTTGACGTCAATAAGTCCCTTGCCTGCAAAAATTCCCGAATCAAATACGTCCGAAAATCGCTCGCTGCAAAGCTCGTCATAGGCGCTTGAGCCGCCGCTTCCCGACATAAGGAGCGAAAAACTGGTATCGTTTTCTTCGAGAACGCGGTTTTGCACCCGTAAAGAAAAAATGCCGTAGCCGCTTTTAACCGCTCTGCTCTCTTTGTCAACGACAGCGCGGTTTAAGGGATGAAGCGCGGTCATAATAAGCTTGTGGGCGGTCATAAAACCGAGCCTTGTGTCCGAGTCGAGAGCAAGAATATATTTAAAGTCCTCAATAACGCTTTTGTCGCCGACTATCGTTTCAAAGTCGTTTTCATTTCGGCGAATAAGCTTTACAAGCGAGCACAAAGCGCCCATCTTTCTGTTTTTCCCCGTAAAAACAGAACCCGTTTTTGAATACTCTCGCCCTCTGACAAAGAGCAGAAAGCGGTTTGAGTAAGCGGCGTTAAGCTTTTCTATAACGCGTGAAAGAGCGTTTATATTCGCCTTGTCGTCGGGCTTTTCGGGCGAGGAAAACTCCTTTTTGTCCACGAGCAGACAAAAGTAGATATTTTTGTCCCTGTTGCTTGAATAAAGCCTTGTCAGGTGCTTTTCGGTTTGACTGCAATTTTTGGCGTTAGGTAAAAGCATTGAAACCGTGACAAGTGTTTTTGCGTTGTCGGGGACGCAGTCGCCCTCAAGCCTTAAAATCTGCTTTGGCGGATTTTTTTTCATCTGGGAAACGGAAATAAACGAGTCAAGTATCTGCCAGACGGGAAAGAGAAATAGAATAAAAAGCAGAGGTTTTCTTAAAAAAAGCGATATGCTAAGAGCGAACAATACCGCAAGCAGTATTTCAATAAAAACAAGAAAAGTGTTTTTATTTTCCCTTTTCTTAAAAAGACGAAAGCCAATATGCCTCTGGTCGCCCAAAAGCTTTTCAATTATCTGCTTTTCGCTTTTGCCGTCCTTTTTTGAAAGGGAAAAAATCCTTTTTCTGTAAACGCTTTTTACCTCGGGCGGAAAGAGAGAGTAGTACGAGTCTGTTTCAAGCAGCTTTTCGTTTTCACAGAAGTCTTTGCACAGCTGCTCATAGTCCGTTTCGTCAACTGCTTTCAGCGCGCGCACGCATTTTTCCGTAAGAAGCTCATCTTCGGGTTTTTCCCCTGCGCGGATGAGAATAATGCTTTTAAGAATAATCGGCGCGTATTCAAAGAAAAGAATACTTGTTCCTTCGTCATTAAGAATTTTCGCCTGACTCTTTTCGTCCGAAAAAAGGCTGTTATCAAAAATCGGCTGACATTTTTCATATATATCGCTTAAAAGCGAACAGACGCTGCGGTTTCTGACGGAAGAAAAGAACTTTTCAAGCTGCTTTGCGTCGCGCTCAAAGCAGTAGTAGTTATCCGTAAGCCATGCGTTTGTGTTCGTTTTAAGGCAAAAGCTATATTGCTTATACAGTTTTCTGATGCTTTTTTTAAGATTTTTTCTGATTTGTGCAGTTTTCATGATTAAATTACTCAACTCCGGTCAAAACTGTTATTATTCTTGTCAGGAATGAGAGAAATTATTATTTGAAAACTGTTATTTATTTAATTGACATAGCACGTCATTTATGTTAAAATTCTATTTCGAATATTATTTTAAGGAGGGGAAGTTATGGCAAGCAAGCATTTTGTTCAAAAGTCTGTTCTCGGCTTTATGCTGGACAGGATTTTAAAGTACGTTGACAAAAATCCGCAGGAGAATATGAAGAAGCTTGTCAAGCGCATTTCGCCGATTTTTTCAAAGATTTTTCCTCCCGAGAATTTTAAGAAAATGCTTGAAGCGGTTAGCGACAATGAAAACGTCTGGACGCAGTTCGGACTTAACATTATAAATGACGTTGACCGCCATACGGTAAGAACGCTGCTTATGTCCTTCGGCATTGACGCAGGTCTTTACGGAACAAAGGCAGTCAGGGCAAACAGGGAAAAGTATAAATGTAATATTCCGTTTTTGCTTCTCTTTGACCCGACGAGCGCGTGCAACCTTCACTGTAAGGGCTGCTGGTCGGCTGAGTACGGTCATAAGAACCAGTTAAGTTTTGACGAAATGCAAAGTATCGTTTCCCAGGGTAAGGAGCTTGGAACTCATCTTTATATGCTTACGGGCGGCGAGCCGCTTATCCGTAAGGACGATATAATTAAGCTTTGCGAGGACAACCCCGACTGTATTTTCCTTGCCTACACAAATGCGACTCTTATTGACGAAAAGCTCTGTAAGGAAATGAACCGCGTCGGTAACCTTTCGCTTGCGTTGAGCCTTGAGGGTACTGAAGAGTCAAATGACTGGCGAAGAGGCGAGGGCGCATATCAGACAACCGTTAAGGCAATGGATTTGCTTAAGAAGAATAAGTGCTTTTTCGGCGTTTCCGTCTGCTACACAAGAAAAAATGTTGAAGCGGTAACGGATGATGCGTTTATGGATATGCTCGTCAGTAAGGGCGCTAAATTTGCGCTGTATTTCAACTATATGCCCGTCGGTCATACGGGAACTCCCGAGCTTATCCCCACAAGCGAACAGAGAACGCATATGTATAAGTGGCTGCGCAAGGTGCGTAACGGCAAAGAGGGCAAACCGATTTTCGTTATGGATTTCCAGAACGACGCCGAGTATGTAGGCGGCTGTATTGCAGGCGGACGAAACTATTTTCATATTAACTCCGCAGGCGATATGGAGCCTTGCGTGTTCATTCACTATTCGGACTCCAATATTCGCGAAAAGACTCTGCTTGAAGCGCTTCAGAGTCCGTTGTTTATGGCTTATCATAAGGGACAGCCGTTTAACGATAATCATCTTCGTCCGTGTCCCATGCTTGAAAATCCCGAAATTTTAAGGGATATGATTAAAAAGACAAAGGCGAAAAGCTCCGACCTTATAAACAGGGAAGATGTTGACACCCTTTGCGATAAGTGTGAGGAATTCGCCGCCGACTGGGCGCCGAAAGCCGAGGCTCTCTGGAATTCAACCAAGCACAGGGAAACTCACACCCAGTATTACCGCGATACGCCTGAGGGCAAGGCGGAATTAAATAATAAGGAATAATAAAATGCCTTTAATCATTCCGAAAAATTTACCTGCGTATTCGTCATTACAGGACGAGAATGTTTTTGTAATGCATAAGGCGAGGGCGCTCTCACAGCAGATAAGACCGCTTAAGATTCTTGTCGTAAACCTTATGCCGACGAAAATCGCTACCGAAACCCAGCTTGCAAGGGTGCTTGCCAATAGCCCGTTGCAGGTTCAGTTGACTTTGCTTCGGATGGACTCTCACGTTTCAAAAAACGCTACACAAGAGCATATGAGGGCGTTTTACACAACCTTTGACAAGGTTAAAAATAACCGCTATGACGGTATGATAATCACGGGCGCTCCCGTAGAAACGCTCCCGTTTGAAGAGGTTGACTATTGGAAAGAGCTTTGCGACCTAATGGAGTTTTCAAAGACAAATGTGTATTCAACCGTTCATATTTGCTGGGGCGCTCAGGCAGGTCTTTATTATCATTACGGGATAGATAAAAAACCGCTTGAAAAGAAATTAAGCGGAGTTTTTGCCCATACGGTAACGCGTCCCCAGAATCCGCTCGTACGCGGCTTTGACGAGGTATTTTACGCGCCGCATTCACGCCTTACGTATGTTGATAAAAAGGATGTTGAAAGGGTTAAAGCGCTTCGCATTTTAGCCGAAAGCGAAAAAGCAGGGCTTCATCTTCTCTCCACCGACAGCGGCAGGCAGATATTCATTTTCGGTCATATGGAATATGACAGGGAAACCTTGAAAAATGAGTACATAAGAGATTTAGACGCAGGACTTAATCCGTCCATCCCCGAAAACTATTTTGAAAATGACGACCCGGACGGCAAAATCATTTTCAATTGGCGTTCCCACGCAAACCTGCTTTTCTCGAACTGGCTTAACTATTATGTATATCAGGAAACACCGTATGATTTGAAGAAGCTTGAAAGGGAAGAATAAAATTATAAAATCAAAAATTTATAATATAAACCAACAGGGCGCACGAAAGTGTGCCCTGTTGCTGTAGGGGCGGCTATCAGCCGCCCGTCAGAGTCAGATGTAAATTAAACGGGCGGATGGTATGTTACTCTTGACACTGTGGTCGCCCCTACAGAAAGCAATCATAACCAATTGTAAATCGACAGTGTATGATTATTCTAGAACAATCGTAGGGGTCGGGTTTCCCGACCCGAATATAGTTTGATAATGCTTTACGGGACGGGGAACCCGTCCCGTACAAAAATAAAGGACACGGAGAACTCCGTGTCCTTTCCATTTCCAGAGATTTAATATAAAGCTCTGTCAAGCTTAGCCGCGTCAAAGCCGTCAACTGCGCCGTCAAGGTTATAGTCGGCAACAACTGACTGAGTCTCGTTTAGTTCAACTTCTCCGCTTGCTGCACTTATAACAGCGCCTATATCGTTAATATCGACAACGCCGTCGGAAGATAAGTCGCCGATATAATGCTTAATAACAGTTTCAGCAAAAGAGTATATATCAGCACATGAGCCTATATAGCAATATACATCTGTAAGCGAACTACAACCAACAAATGCAGAACTACCTATACTTGTAACGCTGTCGGGGATTGTTATGCTTGTAAGCGATGTGCAACGCAAAAAAGTAAAACCACCTATGCTTGTAACGCTGTTGGGAAGCGATACGCTTTCAAGAAGCGAAAAATTGAAAAACGCATCGCCACGTATTTTGGTTACAGGGTATCCGTCTATTTGAGCGGGAATACTCAGCTCTGTTACGGTATGATCCGTATAACCGGTTATTGTTGCCTGATCGTCGGAAACCGTATATGTAAATTCAGGCGTCGGGGTCGGTTCAACGTAAACAACAAATGGATTTCCGTTTTCGTTTGCGTAAGTTTGTGCAGTTGAACCGCTGTGCGCGATAATAGTAATACTTGACGGAATAGAACCGCTTGCAATGGTCACTGTATCTGACAGGACGGTTATATTTTCAAGCGAAGAGCAGTTAGTAAAAGCTTTACTGTTTATATTTGAAACGCTTTCGGGAACAGTAACGCTGGTTAGCAAGGCACAACCGTAAAATGCAGAACTACCTATACTTGTAACGCTGTCGGGAATAGAGTAGCTCGTATCGATTATTCTTGCAGGATAACAAATCAAGCTTGTTTTATCCTTATTAAACAATACTCCATTTAAGGAGGAATATTTTGTGTTGCTGCTGTCAACAGTTATGCTTTCAAGCGAGGCACAGCCGTAAAATGCAGAACTGCCTATACTTGTAACGCTGTTACCAATAGTTATGCTTT